>ERZ773018.211-NODE-211-length-38937-cov-5.919783_pt1 | contig 38937 bp, 33 predicted proteins | sample MGYA00580840_ERZ773018 | MGnify/ENA primary metagenome ERZ773018 (study PRJEB29015, sample SAMEA2738125) | human oral metagenome | biome: human oral; feature: human-associated habitat; material: saliva | place: China | collected 2256 ... | reverse complement strand
TTGCACGGTTTTGCTCCGTGTCTACATACAAGTTTCCCTATATGCTTACTAAAATCTTCGTGCAATTCATACCCTACGAGTACATGTCTCATGACTAACACCCTACGAGTGCTAGAGTCACGAGTGTTCTTGCACTATTTAATAAATCATTTTTCAATTTTAGAAGTTTCTTAACTGTATATTCTTTAGCTTTTTCTACTAAATTTATAATTTCAATATTTGAAAAAATATCTTTCACTTTTTTAAGTTCTGCCTTATTATCGGCTGAAAAATAATATTCAATATCTTCTTTGACTAGTTTATAAGCCTTATCATCTTTTTTATATGTAAATTTACCAAAGTTTTTTATAGTAACTGTCTTTGGCATCTCTTCTTGTTTTATTTCATCTAAAACTGTGTCAGGTGCTTCTCTAAAAGCTATAGATAATTCTTCCATAGTGAAATTTCTCCATACCTTTTGTAAAGCCTTATTGAATTGTTTTAATGAAGCTACTATTTTTTCATCCTCTGTACTCAGTAAAAAAAGTTTATCAGCTTCAAATTTCATCTCTTTTATAGGAAAATTATCTGGTATTGGTGTTCCTCCTATACCATAGCTTTCTTCGTTTCTACGACCCCATATTAAGCAATATATACAATTAGTTTCATTACTTTCTGAGTTTGGGAAAAAATATTTTATACGATTTTCTTCTTTTACAATTCTTCCTTTTCTTAAAACTACAAAGTCTTCCTTATTTTCAGAGAGACAATAAGGTAGAGGAAAATCTTTTAGTATCTCGATATTACCATCTAATATTTCTTTATGTATCTCTTGAATTTTTTCCATTGTATAGAAAATTTTAATCACTCTCCTAAGTTTTTTCTAATCCAATTTCCCATAGGTCTTGAAATAAGAGGTTCTGAAAGAGTTAGGCTTCCATCATCTTCATGGTATGTAGCTTGATATTGTAGTTCTCTTGTAGCAGTTTCATAAAATTTCATTAGTGTATTTTCTGCTATATTATCATCTACTGAAAAATCCAATTCTTTAGCTATTTCTCTTTTAATCTCATCCCAATCATAGTCAGTTATATCACTAAATTCTTCTCTATATTCTTTTTCAATTTTGTCAGCATATTTTTTCAATAATGCTTTATCAGCATAAAGTTCTGGCATTAAAAAGTCAAAAAAACAAGGACAATTTACCAACAAAGAAAATAATTCTTTCGTATTCTCAGCAATACGTCCTGTTTCTCCTTCTGAGCTATTAAAACCTATAGTTCCATCAGAAAGTAAAACAAATTCTCCACCACTTCCATCTGCTCCAAAGGCTTTCCCTTCAATATTCCAAGTAATATGCCCATCTTCATCATATAAATCTTGTAATTCAGGATATAGTTCAATATCACATTTAAGTCTTATTTTTTCTGCTAGTTCAGGATTATTTAATATTTTTTCTAATATATCCATGTTTTTTCACTCCTTAAAATATTTTTTTATTTTCATTTAATATATTATAATATTTTTTTATTTAGTTCAACATATTTCATTATTTTAGAAATTGTGGTAAAATAAAAAATAAAATATTTGGTGAAGGCTTATGAATTTATTTCAAAATAATTATAAAAATGTTGAACCACTAGCATATAAATTAAGACCAAAAAATTTAGATGATTTCGTTGGACAAGAAAAACTTTTAGGAAAAGATGGAGTTATCAGAAGACTGATTTTAAATTCAGCTCTTTCTAATTCTATTTTTTATGGTCCACCTGGTTGTGGAAAAAGCAGTCTGGGTGAAATTATTTCCAATACTTTGGACTGTAATTTTGAAAAATTAAATGCTACAACTGCTAGTGTTTCTGATATAAGAACTGTGGTAGAAACTGCCAAAAGAAATATAGAACTTTACAATAAAAGAACTATTCTTTTTTTAGATGAAATACATAGATTTAATAAGAATCAACAAGATGCTCTTCTTTCATATACTGAAGATGGAACTCTTACCCTTATAGGTGCAACAACAGAAAATCCTTATTATAATATTAATAATGCTTTGCTTTCAAGAGTTATGGTTTTTGAATTTAAGGCTCTTACTAATGAAGATATTTCTAAATTAATTGATAAGGGCTTGAATTTTCTAAATATAAGTATGAGTGATAAAATCAAGGAAATAATTATTGATATAGCTCAGGGAGATTCAAGAATAGCTTTAAATTATGTTGAGATGTACAATAATATACATTCTCAAATGACTGAAGATGAAATTTTTTCTATTTTTAAAGAAAGACAAGTTTCTTTTGACAAAAAGCAAGATAAATATGATATGATTTCTGCCTTTATAAAGTCTGTAAGGGGAAGCGACCCAGATGCTGCAGTGTACTGGCTTGCAAGACTTTTAGATGGTGGAGAAGATCCAAAATATATAGCAAGAAGGCTATTTATTGAAGCTAGTGAAGATATAGGAATGGCAAATCCAGAAGCACTTTTGATTGCAAATGCAGCTATGAATGCCTGTGAAAGAATAGGTATGCCTGAGGTTAGGATAATACTTTCACATGCTACTGTGTATCTTGCAATTTCATCTAAATCAAATTCAGTCTATGAGGCAATAAATAGTGCTTTAGCTGATATTAAAAATGGTGAACTTCAAGAAGTTCCTATTAATATTTGCCATGATAATGTAGGATATAAATATCCTCATAGTTACAGTGATAACTTTGTTAAACAAAAATATATGAATAAGAAGAAAAAATACTATAAACCTGGTAACAACAAGAATGAAAAAATGATAGCAGAAAAATTAAACAAGTTATGGAATGAATAGGAGGGAAAACTATGGAATTAATAAGAAAACCTAAAGGAACAAAAGATATAATTGGTGAAGATGCAGTAAAATATATATATATTTCTAATGTAACTCAGGAAATGTTTGAAAACTATGGATATAAATTTGCTAAAACTCCAATTTTTGAAGAAACTGATCTATTTAAAAGAGGTATAGGAGAAGCAACAGATGTTGTTGAAAAGGAAATGTATACTTTTAAAGACAAAGGAGATAGATCTATAACTCTAAGACCTGAAAACACTGCATCAATGGTTAGATGCTACCTTGAAAACTCTATCTATGCTAAAGAAGATGTTAGTAGATTCTACTATAATGGTTCTATGTTTAGATATGAAAGACCTCAAGCTGGTAGACAAAGAGAATTCAACCAAATAGGAGTAGAAGTTTTTGGGGAAAAATCTCCTATACTTGATGCTGAAGTTATTGCTATGGGATATAATTTTCTTACTAAATTAGGTATAACTGATCTAGAAGTTAAGATAAATTCAGTAGGTTCAAAAGGTTCTCGTACTATTTACAGAGAAAAATTAGTTGAACACTTTCAATCTCACTTAGATGATATGTGTGAAGATTGTAAAGATAGAATAAATAGAAATCCTCTAAGACTTTTAGATTGTAAAGTTGATGGAGATAAAGATTTCTATAAATCAGCCCCAAGTATAATAGATTATCTTTTTGAAGATGAAAGAAAACACTATGAAGAAGTTAAAAAATACTTGACTATCTTTGGAGTAAAATTTACAGAAGACCCAACTCTTGTTAGAGGACTTGACTATTATTCAAGTACAGTTTTTGAAATTGTAACTAATAAACTTGGTTCTCAAGGAACTGTTCTTGGTGGTGGAAGATACGATAATCTTCTAAAAGAATTAGGAGATAAAGATATTCCAGCTTTTGGTTTTGCAGCTGGAGTTGAAAGAGTTATGATGCTTATAGGAGATAATTATCCTAAAGATGTTCCAGATGTATATATTGCTTGGTTAGGTGAGGATACAATTGAAACTGCTATGAAAATTGCAGACTCATTGAGAAAAGAAAATGTTAAAGTCTATGTAGATTATTCTTCAAAGGGAATGAAATCTCATATGAAAAAAGCTGATAAATTAGAAACTAGATATTGTATTATTCTTGGAGAAGATGAACTTAATAAAGGTGTAGTTCTATTAAAAGATTTCTCTACAAGAGAACAAAAAGAAGTAAAAATTGAAGAAATTATAAATCATATTAAATAGAGGGAGTGTTTTAACAAATGATATACAGAACACATAATTTGGCTGAGTTAAGAGTAAAAAATATTGGAGAAACTGTAACCTTATCTGGTTGGGTGGATACTAAAAGAAATGTTAGTACTAGTCTTACTTTCATTGACTTAAGAGACAGAGAAGGAAAAACTCAAATAGTTTTTAACAATGAACTTTTATCTGAAAAAGTTTTAGAAGAAGTACAAAAATTAAAATCTGAATCTGTTATAAGGGTTGTTGGTGAAGTAAAAGAAAGATCTAATAAAAACCCTAATATCCCAACAGGTGATATTGAAGTATTTGCAAAGGAAATAGAAATTTTAAATGCTTGTGATACTTTACCTTTCCAAATTTCTGGTATAGATGATAATTTAAGTGAAAATATGAGACTTACATATAGATATCTTGATATCAGAAGAAGCAAAATGATAAACAACTTAAAAATGCGTCATAGAATGATAATGTCTATTAGAAATTATATGGATCAAGCTGGTTTCTTAGATGTTGATACTCCAATACTTACTAAATCTACTCCTGAAGGTGCAAGAGACTTCTTAGTACCTAGTAGAACAAATCCTGGAACATTCTATGCTCTACCTCAATCTCCACAACTTTTTAAACAACTTTTAATGATAGGTGGAGTTGAAAAATATTTCCAAATTGCTAAATGTTTCAGAGATGAAGATTTAAGAGCAGATAGACAACCTGAATTTACACAACTTGATATTGAAATGTCTTTTGTGGAAAAAGAAGATGTTATGAATGAAATAGAAGGTTTAGCAAAATATGTATTTAAAAATGTAACTGGCGAAGAAGCTAACTATACTTTCCAAAGAATGCCTTATGCTGAAGCTATGGATAGATTTGGTTCTGATAAACCTGATTTAAGATTTGCAGTTGAATTAAAAGATTTATCTGATATTGTTAAAAACTCATCTTTTAATGCTTTTAGTTCTACTGTTCAAAATGGTGGACTTGTTAAAGCTATTGTTGCTCCTTCTGCAAATGAAAAATTCTCAAGAAAAATTATTTCTGAGTATGAAGAATATGTAAAAACATATTTTGGTGCAAAAGGACTTGCATATATAAAACTAGGAGCTGATGGAATCAGTTCTCCTATTGCTAAATTCTTAAGTGAAGATGAAATGAAAGCAATAATTGAAAAAACTGAAGCTAAAACAGGAGATGTAATCTTTATTGTTGCTGATAAGAAAAAAGTTGTTGCTGCAGCTCTTGGTGCATTGAGATTAAGAATAGGTAAAGACTTAGATTTAATAAATAAAGATGACTTCAAATTCTTATGGGTTGTTGACTTCCCAATGTTTGATTATGATGAAGAAGAACAAAGATATAAGGCTGAACACCATCCATTTACTTCTATAAAAGCTGAGGACTTAGATAAATTCTTAGCTGGACAAACAGAAGATATTAGAACTAATACTTATGACTTAGTTTTAAATGGTTCTGAAATAGGTGGAGGTTCTATAAGAATATTCAATCCAAAAATTCAGTCTATGGTATTTGATAGATTAGGGCTTTCTCAAGAAGAAGCAAAAGCTAAGTTTGGTTTCTTCATTGATGCCTTCAAATATGGTGCACCTCCTCATGGTGGTCTAGCATTCGGAATAGATAGATGGCTTATGGTTATGTTAAAAGAAGAATCTATAAGAGACGTTATTCCTTTCCCTAAAACAAATAAAGGACAATGTCTAATGACTGAAGCACCTAACACTGTTGATGAAAAACAATTAGAAGAACTATTTATAAAATCTACTTTTAAAAAATAAAAATAATTTAAAAAGAAAGAGTTTATTGTAAATTATAATTTTACAATAACTCTTTTTTCTCGGTAAAAATAAATTTACTTTTAAAAACAAAATAATATTTTCAAATTTTATTTTTAATGGTATAATAAATATGAAGTCTTTAATAAAATCATTTAAAAAATAAAAATTTTGTCATTTCTTTGGAATAGACAAAAGTAAGGAGATGATATGTTAAAAATAGCAATATATGGAAAAGGTGGAATAGGAAAATCTACAATATCTTCTAATTTGAGTGCCATTTTTTCAAAAAGTGGAAAAAAAGTTTTACATGTAGGTTGTGATCCAAAAGGAGATTCTACAAGAAATCTTATGGGAAAGAAAATTCCAACTGTTATTTCAATTTTAAAAGAAAAAAATAATCTAAATAGAGAAGATATCATTTATGAAGGTTTTAATGGAATTGAATGTGTTGAAACTGGTGGTCCTGAAGCAGGAATAGGCTGTGCAGGAAGAGGAATTATTACCACAATGGAAGAGCTTGAAGATTTAGAAGTATTTGATGAAGAAAGAGATGTTATTGTATATGATGTCCTAGGAGATGTCGTATGTGGAGGATTTGCAGTTCCTATGAGGGAAAAATATGCTGATGTTATTTATATAGTTACATCTTCTGAATTTATGTCAATTTTTGCAGCTAATAATATTATGAAAAGTATTAAAAATTTTTCAAAAATGAAAAATATAAAATTTGGAGGCTTAATTCATAATCAACGAAATAATGATTCAAATATAAATATTTTAAAAATTTTTGCAGATATGACTAAGTCAAAAATTATAGGAGAGATCCCTTTTAGTAAAGAGTTGATAAAGAGTGAATTAAAAGGAAAAACTATTGCTGAAATGTATCCTAATTCAAATTTATATAATAATTTTTTAGAGTTGTCAGAAAAAATTTTGAATAATCAAGATGATATTGATTTTTCTCCACTATCGGAAGAGGAAATGGAATATTTAGCAGCTGAAATACTAAAAGAAAATGTTTATTATGAAGAGGAATAGAAATGAATATAGAGAGATGTTGTAAAAATGAAAAAAATAAAATGCTCAAATCTTTGCTCAATATTCCAGAAAATATAGTTATTTCTATTGGACCAACTGGTTGTTTAAATGTTCTTTATAATGAGGCAATAAAAGAAAATAAATTAGGAAATTTATATACCTTTCCTGTATCTGAAATAGATATGGTTTCAGCTAATCATATAGAAAAATTAGAAAAGTATATAGTTAAGATAATTTCTGAAAATTTTGAAAAAATAAAATCAATTATTATCTATTTAACTTGTGCTGATTTAATATTGGTAAGTGATTTTTCATTTTTAACAAAAAAAATTAAAAATGATTATGGAATTATTGTGAAAATATTGGAAAGAGGTCCTATTGCAAAGAGAAAATTATCACCAGAAAAAAGATTAGAAAAATTATTAGGTGAATTAAAAGAAGAGTTAAAAAATACTACAAAAATAAAAGATAAAGAGATAAGTGATTTAAAAATAGAAGTTCAACATATAGTTCCACCAATAACTTCAGATTATTCAGGTGCTTGTTCTACTTTATATGGTGAAAATATTTTAAAAATATTAATTTCACCTCATGGCTGTAAAACACCTGTTGCTTATGATGAAATAAGAAATATAGATTATAGTTTGCAGTATTCTACATCATTGAATGAATTAGAAATAGTTGCTGGTGAAATAAACGGACTACAAGAAAATATAAAAGAAATTATAAGTCAAAATCCTAGGATTGAGTTTATAGCTATTATTTCAACAGTAGTTCCTCAAATAATAGGAATGGATTTAGAGACTATTGTTGAGAATATAGAAGAAACACTAGATATTCCTTGTATTTTTATAAATACAAATAGTTTTGAAAGCTATTACTCTGGAATTTCATTAACACTAAATACTTTAGCTAAAAAATTTATGCTTGAAAATAAGAAAATTAAAAATACAGTAAATCTTATAGGATACTCCCCTTTAACTTTTGGAAAAATAGAAAAGTTAGAAGAAGTATTTTCTTTAATAAAGAATTTAGATTTGAATGTCCTAACTGTTTTTTCAGATAATTTATCATTAGAAAAAATAAAAAATAGTACATCAGCTGAATTAAATTTAGTTTTAAGTTATGAAGGGCTTGCTCTTGCAAAATACATGGAAAAAGAATTTTCAATTCCCTATGTAATAATAAATGTTGTTTCAAAATATGGTATTGAAAATACAGAAAATATTTTAAAGAATTTTTTTTATAAGACAAGTAATTCTTTTGAGTACTTAGAAAAGAGAGAGAAGTTAGATGATAGAAAAGTTATGGTTATTGCCTCTCCATTTATGGCAATAAATATAGCCAACTCTTTAAAAAAAGACTTCTCATTTGATAATATCTTAGCACTTTCATTTATAAAAGAAAGTAGAAAATTTAAAAAAATTGAATATTTAGAATTTTTAAATATAGTAAATACAGAAGAAGATTTAAAAGAAAAAATAAAAGAATACAAACCTGATATTTTAATATCAGATCCTGTGTATAAAAATTTAGTAAATGAAGAACTTACTTTTATTCCTTTACTTCATTATGGATATAGTACTAGACTATATCTGGATTTAGATTATGAGTATTGTGGAAAAAAAGCTTATGAATATTTTAAAAAATTTATTTAATTAATAATAGGAGTGTGATTTTATGAAAAAAATTTTTAGTTCAATGGTTATTTTATTTTTATTTTTGTTTGCAAATGTCAGTGCAAAAACTGTTACAGATTTAACAGGGAAAAATGTTACAATTAAAGACAATCCTAGTAGAATTGCTATTGTTCCTATCCCTTGGGCTTCTTTAGCTTATGCTGTAGATGGAGATGCTTCTAAGATAGTTGGTATGCATCCTTCGGCTAAAAAATCTTATGAGATAAGTATATTAAAAGACTTAGCACCTAATATGAAGAATGTAAATTCAGTATTTGTGGATAATAATTTTAATATCAATTATGAAGAATTAGCCCTTTTAAAGCCTGATCTTGTTGTAGTATGGGATTATCAAAATGATGCAATAGAAAAACTTGCTAAATTAAAGATACCTACTGTAGCAATAAAATATGGAACATTAGAAGATGTTCAACAAGGTATAAAATTACTTGGAGATATTTTTAATAAACAAGAAAAAGCTCAAAAATTAATTAATTATCATAAGGATACTAATAAGTATTTTGCTTCAAAAACTAAAAAATTAGCAAATACAAAAAGAACAAAAATTCTTTATCTTAAAGATTCTCAGTTAACTGTAGCTAGTGGAAAATCAGTTAATAATATTATGATTGATATGGCAGGTGGGGTAAATGTTGCTAAAGATGTTACTACTGGTACTTGGTCAAAAGTTACTATGGAAGAAGTTATCAAATGGAATCCTGATATTATTATTTTAAGTAATTTTGATAAAATTTTACCTGAAGATATCTATAATAATAAATTTGAAGGTCAAGATTGGTCAAAAATTAATGCAGTTAAAAACAAAAAAGTATTTAAAGCACCAATAGGTATTTATAGATGGGATGCTCCTTCAGCTGAAACTCCACTTATGATAAAATGGATAGCAAAAGTAGCAAATCCTGAACTTTTTAATGATTATAATATGAGAAAAGATATTAAAGATTTTTATTTAAACTTCTTTAATTATAAACTTTCTGATGAACAATTAAATTTCATTTTAAATTCAAAAGTAAATAAAGGTTTAAATCTTTAAAGTAAGGAAAAACAAATATGAATACATACGGAAAAAAAATGTCATTTCTTATAATTATACTAATTTTGTGTATACTCCTTTCAATATTTTTAGGAAGATTTTTTATATCTCCCAAAATGTTTTTTGATGTTCTATCAGATAGTATAAAAGGAGTTGAAAATAACCCAATTGAAAGTTCTATAATTTTTGAATTGAGAATACCTAGAATAATAATGAATATATTAGTAGGAGCAGGGCTTTCTATTTCAGGAGTAGCTTTTCAAGGGATATTTCAAAATCCTTTAGTTAGCCCTGATGTAATAAGTGTAAGTTCAGGTTCTGCATTTGGAGCTGTTTTAGCTATACTTTTATTTGGGATGAATTCTTTCGTTATTATTTTAGCTTTATTATTTGGTATATTAAGTGTAGTTATAACTTATAGTTTATCAAAAGTAAGAGGAGAAAGTTCTGTACTTTCTCTGATACTTTCTGGTATGGTTATAACTGCTCTGTTTTCATCATTAATTTCACTTGTAAAATATACAGCTGATCCTTATGACAAATTACCTGCTATAACATATTGGCTTATGGGAAGTTTTTCTAGTTCTTCTTATAATAATATTAAAATTGCTATATTTCCAATAATATCTGGTATTATGATATTATATTTTTTAAGATGGAGAATAAATATCCTATCTCTTGGTGATGAAGAAGTTAAAGCATTAGGTATGAATCCAATTTATATAAGAGCTATTATTATTATTGCAGTAACAATAATAACTGCAACTTGTGTAACATTAACTGGTATAATTGGGTGGGTAGGATTACTAATTCCTCATATATGTCGTATGTATATAGGAGCTGATAATATAAAATTAATTCCAACTTCTTGTATTATGGGAGCAATTTTTATGTTAATCATAGATGGAATAGCAAGGACAGCAACTTCTAGTGAAATTCCTATTGGGATTTTAACTTCCTTAATAGGAGCTCCATTTTTTATTATAATCTTTAAAAAATATAGGAGTTGGTAAAATGAATTTAGAGATAAAAAACGGAAACTTTTCATATACTGATGGAAATCCTATTTTAAAAGATATAAATTTAAAAATTGAGAGTGGAGAGATATTTACAATCTTAGGACAAAATGGAATTGGTAAAACAACATTACTGAAATGTATTAATGGAGTTTTAAAATGGAATTCTGGTGAAGTTTTTATTGATAATAAGAAAGTTAATTCTATAAAAGATTTAAAAGATATAGCTTATGTTCCCCAAGCACATTCATTTTCTTTTTCATATACTGTAAGAGAACTTTCCATTATGGGAAGAGCCAAATATTTAAATATTTTCTCTACTCCATCTAAATCAGATTATGATATAGTAGAAAAAGTTTTAGATGAAATGGGAATATTACATTTAAAAGATAGAAAATGTTCAGAATTAAGTGGTGGACAACTTCAACTAGTTTTCTTAGCTAGAGCTTTAGTAGGAGAACCTAAAATTTTAATTCTTGATGAACCTGAATCACATTTGGATTTTAATAATCAGACTAAAATTTTAAGGACAATTGTTCAGCTAGCGAAAAAGAAAAATATTACTTGTATTTTTAATACTCACTATCCTGAATATGCTCTAAGAATTTCAGATAAATCTATGTTAATAGGAAAAGATGACTATATTATTGGTAAAACTAGTGAAATTATTAATGAGAAAAACTTAAAAAAATATTTTGAAATAAAAACAAAAATTGTAGAAATAGAAGATAATAATCAAAAAATAAAATCTGTAGTGATAACAGATAATTTAGAAGAATAAATTCTAATTTTTATAGACTAAAAGGGCTGTTGCAAAGTTAATTTTACAACAGCCCTTATTTTACACATTTTCTTTTTCCAACAGATTTAAAACTTTTTCTAAGTTATCATTCAATCTATTTTGTTTTTTTATTAATAATAAGATATTTTTTAAAGCTATTTTCATACTTGGGCTTATTTTAGGATAACAAAACTCTATGAACTTATCAGAAATTTCATAATATGTTTCAGCTATGCTACAAGCCATACAAGCTATAGTGTCACTATCCCCACCTGCATATATAGCAGTTCTTAAAACATCTTCAAAATCTTTTCCTTCTAAAAATGCTTGTATAGCTATTGGAACTGTAACCTGACAAGTTTCATCAAAAGTATGCCATTTTCTAACTGAAGAAATAGGCTCAAAACTATATCCAAATTTATCTTCTATATATTTTTTTATTTCTTCTTTAGTCTTCTTTTTTCTTGCTAAATATATTGCAGAAGCTATAGCACAGGCTCCCTTTATTCCTTCAGGGTGATTATGTGATACAGAAGCTGTAATCTCAGCATATTTATTTACATCTTCAAGATTATCATATAACCAAGCAACTGAAGAAACTCTCATTCCTGACCCATTTCCATAGCTATCATATGGTTGTGGATTATCTTCTTTTAACCATTTTTTAAATCTTAAACCATAACCACCATAGGGATATTCTCTTCCAAATTTTTGTAATTGTTTTACTAACTCTTCTTGAATTTTTACAATATCTTTTTCTCCATAAGTATTTACTAAAGCTTGACCTACAGCAAGTGTCATAATGCTATCATCAGTAGTCATAGCATAGGATACAAATAATTTAAAATTTTTATCTTCAACATTATCTTTAAATTCATAGACACTACCTATAATATCTCCAATCATTGCTCCTATCATATTTAAACCTCTCCCTAATTTAATACAATGATAATGTTCCTTTTTCTTTTACATAATTAATTGCTTTGTTAAATAAATACTGACCTATGATTATCCATAGAAGACAGACAAAAATAAAAATCAATAATTTTGAACTTGAAATTTCTTCTCCTAAATATGATAGATGTATCAGATGATTTCCAATTCCTAAAGGAATAAGATATGAGAAAAATCCAATATTTGAAATAGTAAAAACATTTGAAAATACTAATAATAGTATTTGTATTATCATATTTAACTGTCCTATTTTCTTTTTACTTAGAATTAATGAACCAACTACTAAAGAAAATCCATACATTCCAATATATGTTAACAACATAATTCCTATAATTTTAAAATTCATTCCTATACTTAAATTAAAAACAAATTTTGTAAACAATAAAACTATTATAATTTCTACTATTTGAATAAGTAAAGTCGATAATATTTTTCCTAATAGCAAAATTTGAAAAGGGAGTATGGACATAAATTTTAATTCTAAAGTTCCTTGAATATTCTCTGATCTAATTTCACTACAAATAGTATTGATAGCTGATAGAGAAATAATCCACATTATATAAGCTATTAAAACAAGTTCTCTAAAATCAAAATCTTTAGAATAATACAAAGTATATTTATAACCTGATTTAGATAGAATTAAAAATGACAATATGGATATAAAAATTCCTATATCCATTAGAAAGCTAAATTTATAATTTTTTGCAATAATTAGATTTGTTATTATTTCAGACTTAAAAGCATTCAGATACTTTTTCATTTTTTCCCCTCCAACAATTCCAAATATTTAGCTGTTACTTCTTCTAAACTAAGATTATTTTTTGAAAATTCTCCTATTATTTCACCCTTGTTTATCACAATAAAGTTATCTACAACTTTGTAAAGAAAATTAATATCATGTGATGAAATAATAATTTTATTACTATCATTTTTTATATAATTAGAAATAATTTGAATTAGTTTTTCTTCATAATAGATATCCAATCCATTAGATGGCTCATCAAAACAAGCTAACTCAGGACTACTTAATAATGTATTTATTACTGAAACTATTTGTTTCTGACCTAGAGAAAGTTCTCCATATTTTTTATCTAACAAATTATCAATTTGAAAAAGCTCTCTATTTTTTTCTAATAAGTAATCTACTTCTTTCTTTAACTTTCCTTTTAAAGCAGTAAAATAATAAAAATTTTCTCTCACTGAAATATTCCAATAAAGATTTCTACTCCCATCAAACATAGTGCTGATTTTATCCATCGAAATTTTTTTATCATCTAATAAAACAGTTCCCGAATCAGCTGATATTAGACCTGATATAATTTTAATTAAGGTTGTTTTTCCAACTCCATTAGGACCAAGAAATGCAAAAATTTTATTTTCTTTAACTGTAAAACTAATATTTTTTAAAACTTCAATATTCTTAAAAGATTTATTAATGTTATTCAGCACTAGCATTTACTTCCTCCTTATTTACTTGAATGTGTTTATATTCTACCCCTTATTTTATTTAATTTCAAGGATTTTTACTTTTTTTTAAATAAAAATGTTTAATTTTTAATCTATTTGCTCTCACAAATTGACTTTTTTGTTAATTCATGTTATTTTAAATTATAGTAATATGACAAAATTAAAAAGGAAGGCGAAAGTTTATGAAAAAGAAATTTTTTTGGCTTGTATTATCTTTAATGGCATTGGTTTTAGTTGCTTGTGGTGGAGAAAAAAAGGAAGAAGCTACTGAAGCTACTAACCCTAATAGTGAAATTTCGGGAAAAATTGTTATCTATACTTCTATGTATGAAGATATTATAGATAATGTTAAGGAAAAATTAGAAAAAGAATTTCCTAATTTAGAAGTTGAATTTTTCCAAGGTGGAACAGGAACTTTACAATCTAAAATTATAGCTGAATTACAAGCTAACAAGTTAGGTTGCGATATGTTAATGGTTGCAGAACCATCTTATTCTCTAGAATTAAAAGAAAAAGGAATATTACATCCTTATCTTTCTAAAAATGCTGAAAATCTAGCTTTAGATTATGACAAAGAAGGATATTGGTATCCAGTTCGTCTATTAAATATGGTTTTAGCATACAATCCTGACAAATATAAAAAAGAAGATCTAGCTCTTACATTTGAAGATTTTGCTAAGAGAGAAGATTTAGCAGGAAAAATTTCTATACCTGATCCGTTAAAATCTGGAACTGCATTAGCTGCTGTTTCTGCATTATCAGATAAATATGGTGAAGAATACTTCCAAAATTTAGCTAAATTGAAAGTTGTTGTTGAATCTGGTTCAGTTGCTGTTACTAAATTAGAAACTGGTGAAGCTGCTGAAATTATGATACTTGAAGAATCTATTTTAAAGAAAAGAGAAGAAGAAAATTCTACACTAGAAGTTATATATCCTGAAGATGGAATAATTTCTATACCTAGTACAATAATGACAATTAAAGAAGATATGTCTGCAAATAAAAATATAAAAGCTGCTGAAGCTTTAACTGATTGGTTCTTATCTCCAGCTGGACAAGAAGCAATAGTAGCAGGTTGGATGCATTCTGTTTTAAAGAATCCTGAAAAAGCTCCTTATGATGCTAAAGCTACTGATGAAATCTTAAAAGCTGCTATGCCTATAAATTGGGAAAAAACTTATAAAGATAGAGAAGAATTAAGAAAAATGTTTGAAAAATTTATAACTAAAGCAAATTAATTTATAGACGAAAAGAGGAAAGTATGGTTGGTCAAAAAAAATGGAATATCGATATAAAATGGATAGTTATACTAGCAATAGTAGCTTTCTTACTTATATTCGAAGTCTTTCCATTATTCTACTTATTAATAAAATCTTTATTTTCTGGCGGAAGTTTTTCTTTGGAAGCATATAGAAGGGTTTATACCTATGATTTAAACTGGATAGCCTTAAAAAATACTATGATAACCGCTGGATTTACTACAATTTTTGGTGTTGCTATTGCATTCCCTTTAGCATTTTTAGTGGGAAGAACAGATATGTATGGTAAAAAGTTTTTTAGAACTTTATTTGTAGTTACCTATATGGTTCCTCCTTATGTTGGAGCTATGGCTTGGTTAAGACTATTAAATCCAAATGCAGGTGTTCTAAATAAATTTTTAATGAAAATATTTGGTTTAGGATCTGCTCCTTTTAATATTTATACAACCTCTGGAATTGTATGGGTATTAACATGTTTTTTCTATCCATATGCTTTCATAACTATATCAAGAGCCATGGAAAAAATGGATCCATCTTTAGAAGAAGCATCAAGAATTTCTGGTGCTTCTCCTTTAAAAACTTTATTTAAAGTTACAATTCCAATGATGACACCAAGTATAATAGCTGCTGGACTTTTAGTTTTCGTTGCTTCAGCTTCAGCTTATGGTATTCCTTCAATAATTGGAGCTCCTGGTCAAATTTATACTGTAACGATGCGTATAATAGACTTTGTTCATATTGGTTCAGAAGAAGGACTTACTGATGCAATGTCTCTTGCAGTATTTTTGATGTTGATATCTAATGTAATTCTATATATATCGACTTTTGTTGTTGGAAAAAGACAATATATAACAATGAGTGGTAAATCTACAAGGCCAAATATTGTAGAATTAGGAAAATGGAGATTACCTATAACAATAATAATTTCTATTTTCTCATTTTTTGTAATAATTTTACCATTTATAACAGTTGCTATAACATCATTTACTGTTAATATGGGAAAACCTCTTACTTTATCAAACTTATCTCTAAAAGCATGGGAAAAAGTTTTCTCAAGAGCTTCTATCATAAGCTCAACAACAAATAGTTTCTTAACAGCAACTGCAGCTGCTTTCTTTGGAATTTTAATTTCTTGTGTAATGGCATATCTATTACAAAGAACAAATGTAAAAGGAAAAAGAATTCCTGATTTCCTAATAACTTTAGGATCAGGTACACCAAGTGTAACAATAGCTTTAGCCCTTATAATTTCTATGAGTGGTAAATTTGGAATAAATATTTATAATACTTTAACAATAATGGTAGTTGCTTATATGATTAAATATATGTTAATGGGAATGAGAACTGTTGTTTCAGCAATGAGCCAAGTTCATCCTTCACTTGAAGAGGCAGCTCAAATATCTGGAGCAAACTGGCTTCGTATGTTAAAAGATGTAACTTTACCTTTGATTGGTGCAAGTATTGTTGCAGGAATTTTCTTAATATTTATGCCATCATTCTATGAATTGACAATGTCAACATTGCTTTATTCATCTAATACTAAGACTATAGGATATGAATTATATATCTATCAAACATATCATAGTCAACAGGTTGCAAGTGCATTGGCAACAGCTATTTTACTATTTGTTATTTTAGTTAACTACATTTTAAGCAAATTAACTAAAGGACAATTTTCAATATAGAATGGGAGGAAAATATGGCTTCAGTAACAATAAAAGGAGTTACAAAATCTTTTGGAAAAGTAACTGTCTTACAAGAGTTTAATCAAAAATTTGAGGATGGAGAATTTATTACATTACTTGGTCCATCTGGTTGTGGAAAAACAACTATGCTTAGACTTATTGCAGGTTTTGAAAAACCTAGCAGTGGGGAAATTTATATAGGTGATAAATTAGTTTCAAGTGAAAATGAATTTTTACCACCTGAAAAAAGAGGTATTGGAATGGTTTTCCAATCTTATGCAGTATGGCCTCATATGAATGTGTTTGACAATATTGCTTATCCTCTAAAAATTCAAAAAATTGCTAAGAATGAGATAGAAGAAAGAGTTAGTCAAGTACTAAAAATTGTACACTTAGAACAATATAAAGATAGATTTCCATCTGAATTATCAGGAGGACAACAACAAAGAGTTGCTTTAGGAAGAGCCTTAGTCGCTCAACCAGAAATTCTATTACTAGATGAACCTCTTTCAAACCTTGATGCAAAATTAAGAGAAGAAATGAGATATGAGATAAAAGAAATAACTAAAAAATTAAAAATAACTGTTATCTATGTAACTCATGATCAAATAGAAGCAATGACTATGAGTGATAGAATTGTTTTAATCAACAAAGGAGAAGTACAACAAGTTGCTCCTCCACAAGAAATATATTCTAATCCTAAAAATATGTTTGTTGCAAATTTTGTAGGTAAAGTTGACTTTATTAAAGGAAAAGTTGAAGGGAATAAAATCTTACTAGATAATAGTAATGGACAAACTCTTCCAAATACAAGTTCATTTAAAGAAAAAGTTGTTGTTGCAATTCGTCCAGAAAATGCTATTCTTTCTGATGATGGTGAGATCACAGCTAAAGTTTATTCTAAATTTTATTTAGGTGATTGTAATGATTTAAGAGTTGATATTGGAAACGGAAATATCCTTAGAATAATTGCAAGAGCCTCAACTTATAACACTTTAAATGAGGGTGATGAAGTAAAGATAAAAATTTTAGATTATTTTGTCTTTGAAGATGATGGTAAAGACCAAATTAAGATTATGACATAATATAAAAAGTTAATGAAAATAAACTATACATTAAATGATGAGTTATTTGTCAAATAGTGTTGATTAAAAAGTTTAGAGTTACATTAATATAATTAAGAAAATTTTTTAATAATAAATTACACCTTTAATCTTTGGTAAGATTAGAGGTGTAGTTTTTTAATAATTCTATTTTTTTTACTCAAATTACTATACTTTACTTTTTCTTACAAATAACTCTTTAAAGAAAGGATAGAAAAAGAAAAATATTATTAAAACTATTAATAACACTGAAATTGGAGTTGAAATAAAAATACTATAATTTCCTCCACTAATAAGCAAAGATCTTCTAAATTCTTGTTCAGCTATTGGTCCTAAAACTAATCCAAGAATAAAAGATGGTTGTGAGTATTTAAAATAAGCCATTAAATATCCTAAAATTCCAAATGTAAACATTATATATATATTAAATTCAGAGTTAGAAACTGAATAAGAACCAATTACACAAAGAACCATTATTATAGGTGCTAATATGTTTGTTGGAACTACTGATACTTTTGCAAAATATTTAGCAGTAAATAATCCTATAAATAACATAATAATTGTAGAAACAGTTAATCCTATAAATAATGCATAAGTTATTCCTCCATATTTTGTAAATAACTCTGGACCAGGTCTTAAACCATGTATAACTAGTCCTCCTAAGAAAACTGCTGAAACAGCATTTCCTGGAATTCCCAAAGTTAATAATGGGACAAGAGACCCACCTACAACACCATTATTTGCAGATTCAGAAGCAGAAACACCTTCTAAAGATCCTTCACCAAAAAGTTCTTTTTCTTTTGATGAAGACTTTGCAACATTATAAGCTAATGCTGAAGCAATACTCACTCCCGCTCCAGGTAAAATCCCAATAATTGTACCTATTATTCCTGATCTTATTATATTAAAAAGATTTTTAAAAAATTCACTTGCTTTAAGTAAATTTAGTTTCTTATTTTTATCGTAATTATATTGAATTGTTGTTCTTTTTTGAGAAGCTAAATTATAAACTTGAGAAGCAGAAAAAATTCCTATTACAATTGCAACTGTAGATAAGCCACCAAAAAGAGAAAGAATATTATATGTGAATCTATATTCTCCCGTTATTGTATCTATACCAACTAAAGATAAAAGCATTCCCAAAATTCCAGATATTAAACCTTTTAATATAGAACCTTTAGATAATCCTACAATAATTGAAAGTCCTAATATTGATAATAAAAACATTTCAGGTGAACCAAATGCTACTACTAATTTTGCTAATGGAGGTGATAAAAACATTAGTGCAATACATGAAATTAATCCTCCAATAGTTGAAGCTATTGTTGCCATAGAAAGGGCCTCTCCACCTTTTCCTTGTTTGGTTAATTCATAACCATCTATTGCTGTTATAACTGCTGATGGAGTTCCAGGAGTTTTTATTAAAATAGCAGATATCGATCCTCCATATGTTGAAGACATATAAATTGAAGATAAAAAGACTAATCCTGTTGCTGGATGCATATTATAAGTTACTGGGATAAATAATGCAACTCCCATTGTTGATGATAATCCAGGTAAAGCTCCAATAGCTATTCCTAAAATTATGCCAATAATTATTATTATCATAGTTTCTATATTAAAAACTAAAGATAATGCTTCAAAAATATATTCCATTTATCCTAAAACCTCCTTATATGGTTTTCATATTAACCCTAAAAATCCTGTTGGCATAGGAACATTTAAAAATATTGAAAAACAAACATATATTATAAAAACTGTTGATATTGCAATTAAAATTATTTTTTTATTATTTTTTACTTCTAAAAGTTTCATTGAAACTATTAAGAAAATTAAAGATGATAAAATGAAACCAATTAATCTTATAAAAATAATATATAAAATAGAAATTATTAGCATTATATACAATTTTTTTATTGATATTTCTTCTTTTTCTTTTTTTAATTTAACCTTCTCTTTAATAATATTAAGAAGGTATAAGCTATTTAGTATTATTGTTAATAATGATAAAAATTTAGGGAATAATCCTGCATCTGCTCTCATATTTATAGATTGTTTAAAAAAAGTAATTGCTACTATATAGATAAATACTATAGAGTAGATTTCTTTATTTTTAAAAAATTCTTTCATATTTTCACCCTCTTAGTTACCATTCACCTTTTGCTGTTTCTTTTTTTAAATTTTCTTCAATTTCATAAATAACTTTGGTAAATTCTTCACTATTTAAATAATATACAGGAACTTTCATTTCTTTTGCTCTCTTTAAAAATTCAGGATCCTTTAAAGCACTTTTTACACTTTCATCAATTTTTTTTATAATTTCAGATGGTGTTCCTTTTGGTACTGCAATTCCTCTATAAGCAACATTATAAACATTTATTCCTTGTTCTTCAAATGTTTTTGCTTCTGGATATTCATTTACTCTTTCATGAGATGCAACACCTATAACCTTAAGACTTCCATCATTTGTATAATTAATTGCTCCAGATACATTTAGTATAGCTGCATCTATATGTCCACCTAATAAAGCAACAATAGAGGAAGCTGACCCATCATAAGGAATTTTTTCTAATTTTTGATTCATTATTTCATCCATTTGTCTAAGTGACAATGCTTCTGATGTTCCAGGACCTGAATATCCTATAGAAACTCTTTTTTCTTTAGCTAATTTGTATAAATTTTCTATAGAATTTATTGAACTATCAGATTTTACAACAATACAAGCAGGATCCATAACTATATTACAAATAATATCATAATCATCAATTTTATATTTAGTATTTGCCCTCTGTACTGGATGAGATACAAAAGTTGGAGGATTTATAAAAGCAATTGTATACCCATCTGGAGCCTTATTAGCGGCCTCTGTCCAAGCTATTTCTCCAGATGCTCCTGGTTTATTTATAATAACAAATTTTTGCCCGATATATTTTTCAGCATATTGGAAAACCAATCTTGCTAGAGAATCTGTTTCTCCACCAGCACCAAACCCTACAACAACTTCTATAGGTTTTTGAGGATAGTTTTCTACAGAATTCTTATCTTTTTTACCACAAGAAAATATAAATATAGAAACAACTACTATAAATAATAAATTTAAAATTTTTTTCATCATTATTTTCCTCCTTAAATTCTAAAAATTTTTATATAATTTTTTTGATTCTTAAAAAATTTTCTATTCTTTCTTTTTCTTTACAGATAAAATTTAACATATTTTCATCTAAAGGATATCTTATTACACAACCTGGGCTAATTATAATTTTTTTTCCCCTGGTAGAAATTAATGTTTTGTATATCTCATCAGATATTTTATTTTTATTTTTATTTGTAATATCTGATCTAACAAGTCCTGCCAAAATAGTTTTGTTGCTTGTATTTGCTATGTAGGAAACTTGGGGTAAGCTTTCCCAAGCATGCCAGTTAAATGCTTGAGTTGGATAATCTTTTAAAATATCAAACATTATATCATTTCCATGAGCATGTATTATATTAAACCATAAGTTTTCAGCAGCTTTTAATACTTCTAAATCATATTTTTCTCCAAATTTTTTATAAATATTTTCTTCAATTTTTTCATAATCAGATAATTGACTAGCAAAAAATATTCCATCTATTCCAATTTCTATAGCTTTTTCTATTAATAATACAGTTGTTCTTGTTATATTTTCTAGAGCTTCATATATTAAATTTAGATTCTCTTTATTATTTTCTATGTGTTTAAATATTTTGTTTCTTGATAATTTTGCAGCTGTAGTTAATGGAGAAAAAACTGTAAACACAAGTGGAACTTCATCATTATTATTTTCTATTTTTTCTTTTAATATTTTTAAACTGGCTAACTCTCTAGCAAGAGTTCCTTTATCTGTTGGCAAAATTTTTATTTTTATCCAATCTTCATAACTTTCTATAGGACTTGATACAATTTTAGCTACTCCTCCTTTTTCTATATCTGAGAAGTCAATAATACAACCATAATCCTCTACAGAATACATCCCATTATTCATAGTTTTAATAAAATCAATATCATATTTTTTAAAAAAATTATATGTCTCTTCTGCTAATCTACTATAGTTTAAATCTATATTTGGGAGATGAGTCCACATAGAAAAAGCAACTTTATCAACCTCTTTTCCTTCTAAAGTATTTTTGATTCTTTCTTTTTTCGTCATCTAAAATACCTCCTATTATTTTTTATGTATACTGTATACTGTATTCTTAAAATAAGAATAATACTTTTTTATTATTTTGTCAACTAATTTTTGATATTTTTTTAACAAATTTTATACAATAAATATTATTATGTAACATAATAAGTTTATTTTTATTAATATTATTAAGAAATTTTTAAATAAAAATAGAGCAAATTTTAATGCCCTATTTCACAAAATCACTTTTTATAAATCTTTCATTTTTTCTAAAACAAAATTCATTGACGCTAGTAAATGTTTCTCATTAATCTTTAAAATTTTTTCTAATTTTTTTTCTTTAAGTGCTTTTACTAATTCACAATGCTCATAAAATGCTTGTCTTAATCTATTTTTATCTTTCAAACAAAGAATTCTAACTCTTTTTACATACTCATTTATATTTTTAATAAGTTTTATAACATGATTTAAATTAGAAATTTTATAAATCTCCTCATTAAATTTTTCAAAAATTAATATAATTTCTTCATAACTCCCATTTTCAAGAATTTTTTCGGTTTCTTCTAATAGTATTTCTAAATTTATTATATCATCACTATGTTTGGAAATAATTTCACTAAAAACTATTTTTTCTAAAGTAATTCTTATTTTATAAATTTCTTCTATATCCTGTTTAGAAATATAGTTTACTACAACTCCTCCTTTTTCAGAAGAGTTTACTAAGCCTTCAAATTCTAACATTCGTAAAGCTTCTCTTAATGGGGTTCTGCTTACCCCAAATTCTTTTGCATAGTCAACTTCCACTATTCTTTCACCAGAAGAAATTTCACCATTAATAATCTTCTCTTTCAGTGCTTCATATACTTGTTCTCTTATTGATTTCATTTTCATAATAACCATTTTACTTTTCACTTCCTTAATAAACTTTTTTTTATTGTACTACATTTGTATTTTTTATACAAATTATATTTAAATTAATCTTTTAGACTTAAAAATTTTCTAAATCCCATATTAAGTATATATTAAATAACAATATATAGTGGTATGCGATAATCATATATACTATATATTGTTATTTTTTTTTAAAAATGATAAAATGAATAGGGGAATTATAAAATATAATTTGAAAGGTGTGTGTGTATCATTTATGAAGAGAGTTATTAAAAGAGACGGTTCTGTAGTGGAATTTAGTAAAGATAGAATTATTAATGCAATTAGCAAAACATTTATTCAAGCTTCCAGAGAGCCAAATATGAAGCTCATCGAAAAAATTGCCACACAGGTAGAAGAGCTTCCGAGTAAAGTTTTATCAGTAGAAGAAATACAAGATATAGTTGTTAAAAAGTTAATGGCATCTTCTGAAAAGGATATTGCTATGTCTTATCAAAGTTATAGAACTTTAAAAGCAGAAATTAGAGAAAGAGAAAAAGGAATATACAAGCAAATCGGAGAGCTTGTAGATGCTTCTAATGAAAAGTTACTATCTGAAAATGCAAATAAAGATGCAAAAACTATTTCTGTTCAAAGAGATTTGCTTGCTGGAATTTCTTCAAGAGATTACTATTTAAACAAAATAGTTCCTGAACATATAAAGTTGGCTCATATAAAAGGTGAAATTCACCTACACGATTTAGATTATTTACTTTTTAGAGAAACTAACTGTGAGCTTGTAAATATAGAAACTATGCTAAGAGGTGGATGTAATATAGGTAATGCTAAAATGCTTGAACCTAATTCAGTTGATGTTGCAGTTGGACATATAGTACAAATTATAGCTTCTGTTTCTTCTAATACCTATGGAGGTTGTTCAATTCCATATTTAGATAGAGCTTTAGTTAGATATATAAAGAAAACTTTTAAGAAACACTTCTTAAGAGGTGCTAAATATATAGATGATTTAAAAGAAGAAGAGATTGAAGAATTAAAAAAGGAAGATTTAGAATATTCTAATCAATTTATAAAAAATAAATATCCTAAAACTTATGAATATTCTGTTGATATGACAGAAGAATCTGTAAAACAAGCGATGCAAGGATTGGAATATGAAATCAATTCCCTATCAACTGTAAATGGACAGACTCCATTTACAACTATTGGTATAGGAACCGAAACTTCTTGGGAAGGAAGACTTGTTCAAAAATATGTTTTAAAAACAAGAATGGCAGGTTTTGGTGCTAAAAAAGAAACTGCTATCTTCCCTAAAATAGTTTATGCAATGTGTGAAGGTTTAAATTTAAATGAAGAAGATCCTAACTGGGATATTTCTCAACTTGCCTTTGAATGTATGACAAAATCTATTTATCCTGATATCCTATTTATTACAGATGAACAATTAAAAAATGAAACTGTTGTTTATCCTATGGGATGTAGAGCTTTCTTATCTCCTTGGAAAGATGAAAATGGTAAAGAAAAATATGCAGGAAGATTTAATATAGGAGCTACATCTATTAATTTACCAAGAATAGCTATTAAAAATCGTGGTGATGAAGAAGGATTCTATAAAGAACTGGATAGAATTTTAGAAATTTGTAAAGATAACTGCCTATTTAGAGCAAAATATTTAGAAAATACTGTTGCAGAAATGGCTCCTATCCTTTGGATGTCTGGAGCACTTGCTGAAAAAAATCAAAAAGATACAATCAAAGATTTAATTTGGGGAGGATATTCAACAGTTTCAATAGGATATATTGGACTTAGTGAAGTATCTCAACTATTGTATGGTAAAGATTTTTCTGAATCAGAAGAAGTTTATGAAAAGACTTTTAATATATTAAAATATATGGCTGATAAAGTTCTTGAATACAAGCAAAAATATAATTTAGGTTTTGCACTGTATGGAACTCCATCAGAATCTCTATGTGATAGATTTGCAAGAGTTGATAAACAAGAATTTGGAGATATAAAAGGAATAACAGATAAAGGTTATTACGATAACTCTTTCCATGTTTCTTCAAGAATAAATATGAGTCCATTTGAGAAATTAAGGCTAGAAGCTTTGGGACATAAATATTCAGCAGGTGGACATATAAGTTATATTGAAACTGATTCATTGACAAAGAATTTAGAAGCCATACCTGAAATTTTAAAGTATGCCAAAATGGTTGGAATTCATTATATGGGAATAAATCAACCTGTAGATAAATGCCATATCTGTGGTTATAAAGGAGAATTTACTGCTACAAAAGAAGGATTTACTTGTCCTCAATGTGGAAATCATGATAGTAATGAAATGAGTGTAATAAGGAGAGTTTGTGGTTACCTATCTCAACCTAATGCTAGACCTTTTAACAAAGGTAAACAAGAGGAAATTATGCATAGAGTAAAACACAGTTAGAGAAATGAATTATTCAGGAATAAAATACGCAGATATGATTAATGGAAAAGGTATAAGAGTAAGTTTATTTGTAAGTGGTTGTACTCATTGTTGTAAAAACTGTTTCAATGAGGAAACTTGGAAAGAAACTTATGGAAAAAAGTTTACTGAAAAAGAAGAAGATGAAATTATAGAATATTTCAAAAAATATGGTAAAACAATAAGGGGTCTTTCACTTTTAGGTGGAGACCCTACTTACCCTAAAAATATCAAACCACTTTTAAAATTTATTAAAAAATTTAAAGAAAATCAACCAGACAGGGATATTTGGATATGGAGTGGTTTTACCTGGGAAGAAATTTTAGAAGATGAAAATAGATTTTCTCTTATAAAAGAATGTGATATTTTGATAGATGGAAAATATATAGATAATTTAAAAGACTTAAATTTGAAATGGAGAGGTAGCTCTAATCAAAGAGTTATTGATATAAAGAAAAGTTTAGAAAAAAATGAAATTGTTGAATATATTTAAAAAACTGCACTAAACCTAAAAATAGTGCAGTTTTTATTTTTTTAATTTTCTTTAGGTTTATCTATTTTATAAAATATGCTATATAACAATGGTACAACAAATAAAATTAATAATGTTGCCACAGTCAAACCAAATACTATTGTTATTGCCATATCTGAAAATAATGGATCAAACATTAATGGTATCATACCTAATACAGTTGTCCCTGCTGCAAGTATAACGGCTCTTATTCTACTTGCACTTGAATCTATAATAGCTTGAAATGGTTCTTTATTTAAAGTATAAATTTCATACCTTATCTGATCTATTAAAACAATACCACTTTTTATCATCATACCACTTAAACTTATAGTTCCAATAATTGCCATGAAGCCAAATGTTCTTCCTGTTATAAAAAGTCCTGGAAGTATACCTATAAAAGATAGAGGTAAAACTCCAAAAATTATAAATGGATCTCTTAAATTTCCAAATAGAAGTACACAAGTCATAAACATTATTATCAATTGTAATGGAATATAGGATATAATTTCTTCGGTATTTTTTTCTTGTTCGTAAAATTCTCCACTCCACTCTAATTTATATCCTTTTGGTAGCTCTATTTCACTTTCTTTTATAGCTTTAGCGAATTCTTTTCTAACAGCTTCAACTCTATAGCCATTTTTTACATCTGCCTGTATTTGAATTGCTCTAAAACCATCTTTTCTTATTATAATAGGATTTTCCCAAACAAGATTTTCTTTTTTAATTAATTCTCTAAATGGAATACTCCTAGGTCCTAAGCCCCATACAGGAACTTGACCTAAATTATTAATGTTAAATTCTCTACCATCATTTTTTTCTTTAAATAGAACAGGTATGTTTTCTTCTCCGTCTTTAAATGTACCTATTTTTATTCCATTAGTAGTTCTATTCAATGAAGTTGCAATATCTAGTGCTGTCACAAGACTTTCTCTTTCTTTTACCTTATCAATCTCAGGTTTTATAACTAATTGTTTTTCTTTCCAATCTGTTTGAACATTTTCTGCTCCGTCAATATTCCTTAAAATATTTTCAAATTTCTTAGAATATTCTCTTAATATATTGGAATCCTCTCCAACAATTCTAAGTTGTATAGGATATCTTGTAGGAATACCATTAGTATATTTTCTTATTTCAACACGAGTATCAGGAAAATTATTATCTACAAAGTCTTTTACATCTTGTCCAATCTTATTAATATCTTCTAATTTCTCTACTGAAATTATCAGTTGAGATAAGGCTGTATTAGGTAGTTCAGGAATAGAAGAAATATAATATCTTGATGGAGAGCCTCCTATTGCAGAAGTTACTGATACTACTCCTTCTTGTTTTAAAACTTCACTTTCAACTACTTGATTAATTTTATTGGTATATTCAATATCTGTTCCTTCAGGATTCCAAAGATTAATTACAAAACCTTTTTTATCTGAATCTGGGAAAAATGACAATGGAACTTTTATAAATAATAAAAGTGAAAGAAAAAATGCTCCAAGTAAAATAATCATTGAAAGTTTTTTGTAGATTAATATTTTTTCAAGTATGACTACAAACTTATTATGAAATAATTTTCCTTTGTTATCTCCACCCTTAATATTATTTTCACTTAAATATATATCACAAAATACTGTTGTTTGTGTAAGTGATATTATCCAGCTCAAGCCCAAAGAAATAGCCACTACCCAGAATAAACTTTTTATATATTCACCAGCTGTTGTTGGCATCATATACATAGGTAAAAATGCAATTACTGCTATGAATGTTGCACCCAATAATGGAATAGCTGTCTTTGCTGTTGGCTTAGTCAAAGCTGTATATTTACTATCTCCATTATCAAGTGAATCTAAAACTCCATCAACCACAACTATTGAATTATCAACAAGCATTCCCATTGCTATTATAAAAGCTCCTAAAGAAACTCTTTGTAAATCTATCTTCATACCTAACATAGCAATTAGAGTTCCTAATATTGACAGTATAAGTCCACTTCCTATTATTAAACCACTTTTTATTCCCATAGTGATTAAAAGTACTCCTACAACAACTACTACTGATTCAATTAAGTTTATTATAAATTGATTTATTGCTGTTGAAACAAGTTCAGGTTGATAATAGACTTTCTCTATTTCTATACCATGAGGTAAGTCTTCTTTTAAAAGTTCTATTTTTTTACTTATTTCCTTTCCTGTTTCAACCACATTTGTTCCACTAACAGGTGATAACATAAGTCCAATAGATTCTTTATCATTATATCTCATTTTAGTAGTATAAGGTTTAACTTCTGTTCTTCTGACTTCTGCAATATCTTTTAACAAGACTGTTGTTGGCTTCTGAATATTTAATACTGCTGGAGTAGAATAAATAACTAAATTTTCTATATCTTCTATTGATTCAAAACTTTGGTCAATATCAAATCTAAGATTTTTATCTCCATGTAAGACTGAATTAGCGTAAGCTGGTATATTTTGTCCTGTAAATGCTAAAGCTATCATTTTTTCATTTATACCAAGACTTGCTATTTTATCTCTATCTACTAAAACTTCTATAACTGTATCACTATTACCAAATAAAGTTGTCTTTGCTACTCCATCTGTTTTTTCTAGCTCTTTTCTAATTTCTTTTGCATAATTGTAAAGTTCTTCTTTAGAGAAGCCTTCACTTGTTATTGCAAAAAACATTCCATAGACATCTCCATAGTCATCAAGAACTACTGGTGGTAAAGCTCCTAAAGGTAGACTAGTTTTTACATCATTTATCTTTTTTCTAACCACATCCCATTCTTGATCAACTTTATCACTTGGAGTGCTTTCATCTATCTTTATATGTACTTCTGAATAACTAGCCTTTGACACACTATCAACATCTGCATTGGGTATTTTTCTCAATGCCATTTCTATCTTATCTGTAACCTCTTGCTCAACACTTTCAGGAGAAGCACCAGGATATAGAGTAACAACAATCGCTTCTTTAACCTTAAATTCAGGATCTTCAAGTTTTCCTAAACGAAAATATGAAATAACTCCTGCAAGAGTCAAAACTAGTGTTGCAAAGAGTACAACTATTCTATTTTTTATAGAATATTCTATAATTTTCATTTATTGCCTCCCAAAAGTTTTACTTTATCTCCATCAACTAGTTTGCTTACTCCAGCAACTATTACTTTATCTCCTGTTTTTAAACCTTTAACTACACTTATTTTATCTGTTTCTCTCAATTCACCAAGTTCTATTGGAGTTTTAATAGCTTTTCCATCTTTAAATAAATATACATTTGAACCTTTATCTTCAAAAACAGCATTTATAGGAATTAAAATTTCTTCTTTTCCTTTATTTTTAACAGCTATAGTTACAGTTCCTGTTTGTCCTGATAAAAATTTATCATTTTCATTAAGTTCTGAAAAAGTGAATACCACAGGATAAGTTAAATTGATAGAATCAGGATTTTGAGCAATACTTTTTATTTTTAGACTATATATCTTGTCTGATGTACTATTCTTAAAGCTAATATTTTCAGCATTTTTAATATACTCTATATCCCTTACTGAAGCATTTACTGAAATATCAGTTATTTCATTTGAAATAAAAGATACAACAGGACCTCCTTCTGGGACAACAGTTCCTACATCAACGACTTTTTTATCTATGTATCCATCATAAGGAGCTACTATTTTTGTATCATTCAAAGTATTTCTAGCATTTTGAAGTCCTGCACTAGCCTCTTTAAAGGTTGAAATAGCCACATTTCTTTGCATAAGTGCATTATCATAATCTTTTTTAGCTAAAGCATCCCCCTTATATAATGTTTCTGCCCTAGCAAATTGTTGTTCAGCATTTTGTGCTACAGCTTTTGCAGCTTCATATTTTTTAGAGAATGCATCTAAATTAACTTTGTAATCTGTATCGTCAATTATAGCAATTACTTGTCCCTTTTTTACAAAATCTCCACTTTCAAAATTTATACTTTTTATTTTTCCTGCATATTTAAATGCTAAAACTGTTTTCTGACTAGGAGAAATTTGTGCAGGAAATTCAATATTGAAATTTTCATCTTGCATTGAATTTATTTCTTGAATTTTTACTGCTCTTATCATTTCTTCTTTTGCTTCCTTTTTACACGCTGTAAAAAGAAAAATTAATAAAAAAACTAATATATACTTTTTCATAACAAACCCCTACTTTTCAATTAGCATTTTTAATGTTTCTATTGAAACACTATATTTATACTCTGTTTTTAGTTTTATACTTTCTGCTTTTTCTAGTTCAGACATTGCTTTTAATAAGTCAGTATCTGTAGCACTTCCAACTTCAACTTCTAGTTCCTTTTGTTTAAATTTCTTTTTTGCTACATTATAATTTAAGTCGGCCAACTCTTTATCCTCTATACTTTTCTGAACATTATTATATGAATTTACTGCTGATATAATAGTATTCATTATTGCATCTTCTCTTTGAATATATGCTGCTTCTGATTGTAACTTAGCTTTTTTATATTCGTTTACATCTTTAAATCCATTAAATAGTGATAAGAAACCTGCGATAGCTCCAAAAAGAATATTTTGAGGATTAAGATAACTTACACTTGTTCCTACAAGTCCAGCATCTAAACTAATTTGTGGTAAAAATCTACTCATTGCAATTTTTATCTTATCTTTACTAATTGCCACTAAATTATGATTAATTTTTATAACTTCACTATTGACAAGAGCATCATAAACTACATCTTCAAGAGGAGGTAATTTGTAAACAGTGTCTTCAGGAATAACTAATCTAAATTCAGCATACGGATCTAAACCAATGTCATTCATTAAATTCATCTTTGCTATTTTTAAATCTCTTTCATTATTCTTAAGAGCATTTTCTTTTTGTTTAACCAAAAGTTCTGTTTCTTCTTCTTGCCATTTTAAAATACTACCTGTTTTTAAAGCTAATTTTGCATTTTTATTTAATTTTTGTGCATAGGCATATTCTTTTTCTAAAACATTTTTTTCACTTGCTAATGCCAAAGTATAATAATATTCACTTATAACTTTTAATTTTATCATTTTTTTTGTTAAATTTTCTGTATAAAGACTGATATTTTCTCCTTTTTCTCTTGCTGAATAGAGAAACCAAGTAGCTGGAACAAAAATTGGAAGTTGTGCACTTAAGGCATAATTTGTAAAATCTTTATCCACCATTCTACTTGTAAGAGTAACAGGAAGTGAAGGTAAAGTTATTCCACCTAAAACTCCTATTGTTACATCAGGAGCTGGAATAGTTGCACTCATGTATCTATCTAATTCAGAGATTGAATACATAGCTGAAATTCTTGGCAAAAAATTTCCAAAAGAAATATTCTTATCAATTTTAGCTATTTGACTTTCTATTTCTTTTAATTTTATCTGAGTATTATTTTTCAAAGCTAAATCTACAGCTTCCTCTAAATCTATCATTCCTTCTTTTTCTATTCTAAGTTTTTCTGTACTTTCTTTTTTTTCTCTTAATCTACTTATCATATCATTATTTTCATTCTCAATATTTACTTTAGAACAAGATACTAATAAGATAAGTGACACAAAAATTAGACTACTTCTTATTTTCATTCTATCCCTCCATCCATATGACCGAACGGTCATTTATTGCTACTTCTATATTATAATACATTCTATAAAATAATAAAAGAGCAAAATTTTTTTAGATGAATTTTTCTTTTCTATCAGAAATAAAAGTTGACTAAGTAAGTGTCTACTATATATAATTATTCTATAGTTTATTTAATTTTATAATATGTTTTTAAAAATAAAATTTTAATCATCAAATAAAAATAAAAAAGTTGACTAATTTAGTATGAATTTTGTATAATTAAGAAGTAATGAGTAAATAAAAATTGGAGAAAAAAATGACTAAAGATTTACATGGAGGCAATATTTATAAATTTCAAAGAGAAGGTAAAAATGATATTTTAGACTACAGTTCAAATATCAATCCTTTAGGTGTCCCTCAAAAATTTATAGATATAGCAAAAGAAAGCTTTGATAAATTAGTAAATTATCCAGATCCTTATTATATTGATTTAAGCAAAAAAATAGCAGAATTTAATTCACTAGATTTAAGTAATATCATTGTTGGAAATGGGGCTACAGAAATCTTATTTTTGTTTCTTAAGGCTTTGAAACCAAAAAAGGTTTTAATACTTGCACCTTGCTTTGCTGAGTATGAAAGAGCTTTAAAATCTGTTTCAGCAGAGATAAATTATTTTGAATTAAAAGAAAGTGACAATTTTTATCCTGACATTGAGAATTTAAAAAAAGAAATTGAAACCAATAACTATGATTTATTACTTTTCTGTAACCCAAATAATCCAACAGGACAACTTATCAAGTTGGAAGATATAAAGGAAATAATAGAAACTTGTGAAAATAAAAATACTAAAATTTTTGTAGATGAAGCCTTTATAGAATTCATAGAAAATTGGCAAGAAAAAACAGTTTCTTTATTTAAGAATAAAAATATTTTTATCATGAGAGCTTTCACAAAGTTTTTCGCCATACCTGGACTTAGACTAGGCTACGGAATAGGCTTTGATGAAGAAATTTTAAATAAGATGTGGGACGAAAAAGAACCTTGGACTGTGAATACTTTTGCAAATCTTGCAGGTCTTGTTATGCTTGATGATAAAGAATATATTGAAAAATCTGAAAAGTGGATCTTAGAAGAAAAGAAATTTATGTATAAAGAATTAAGTGAATTTCAATATCTAAAAGCATATAGGACAGAATGTAATTTCATTTTATTAAAAATACAGAATATTAGTTCAACAAGTTTAAGGGATAAAATGATAGAAAAAAATATACTGATAAGAGATGCTTCAAATTTTAAATTTTTAGACTATCATTTTGTCAGACTTGCAATAAAAGATAGAGAATCAAATATAAAAGTATTGGAAGCTTTAGCAGATATTATGGAGTATAGGGGATAAAATAATCATCGAAAACAATTAGAAGGAGGGAAAAATGAAAGCATTTATGCTTGCTGGTGTTAGTAGTGGTATTGGAAAGACAACTATATCTATGGCTTTGATGTCAGCCTTTGCCAATGTATCACCATTTAAGGTTGGACCTGACTATATAGATCCAGGTTTCCACGAATTTATTACAAATAATAAAAGTTATAATTTAGATCTATATATGATGGGAGAACAAGGAGTAAGATATAGTTTCTATAAACACCATAAAGACATATCAATAGTTGAAGGTGTTATGGGGCTATATGATGGTATAGATAATTCCTTAGATAACAATAGCTCAGCACATGTAGCAAGATTCTTAGGTATACCTGTTATTTTAGTTGTAGATGGTGTAGGAAAAAGTACAAGTATAGCAGCACAAATTTTAGGATATAAGATGCTTGACCCTAGAGTTAATATAGCAGGTGTTATAATAAATAAGATTTCAAGTGAAAAAACTTATGCTATATTTAAAGAAGCTATTGAGAAATACACTTCTGTTAAGTGTCTTGGTTTCATAGAAAAAAATGAAGCCTTAAATATTTCAAGTAGACATTTAGGACTTTTACAAGCCGAAGAAGTAGAAGACTTAAGAGATAAATTGTTTATTCTAAAAAATCTTGTTTTAAAAAATATAGATTTAGAAGCTTTAGAAAAAATCGCTACTGAAGAAACTAGAACAATCAATATAGATAAAGATGAAATTGAATATCCTTTATATTTATCTGCTTTAAAAGATAAACATAAGGGAAAAGTTATTGCTATAGCAAGAGATAGAGCTTTTTCATTCTACTATAATGACAATATAGAATTTTTAGAATATATGGGATTTAGAATGACATATTTCTCTCCTATAAAAGATAAAAAAGTTCCTGATTGTGATGCAATATATTTAGGAGGAGGTTATCCCGAAAACTTTGCAGAAGAATTATCAAATAATAAAGAAATGATACAATCAATTAGAGAAAATTATGAACAAGGTAAGAATATTCTAGCTGAATGTGGAGGTTTTATGTATTTGAGCCATGCCATAGAGCAAAAAGATGAAACTCTTCATCAAATGTGTGGACTTGTTCCTTGTACTGTGGTTATGAATAATAGATTGGATATCTCAAGATTTGGTTACATATCTATAAGAGATAAAGATGACATTGAAGTTGCTAAAGGACATGAGTTCCACTACTCAAAATTAAAAACTGTATTAGAAGATACAAGAGAATTTAAAGCTGTAAAAAAAGATGGAAGAAATTGGGAATGTATATTCCATGAAAAAAATATGTATGCTGGCTATCCACATATACACTTTTTTGGAAGTTACAAATTATTAGAGGAGCTATTTTAATGAAGAAAGAACTTTCACCACCTTTTAAAATAACAAATGATATACTTAATTTAGTATATGAAATTGGAGAGCTTGTTGGAAAAATAAGTGCAGAGAAAAAATTTGAAAAAAATTTAACTTTAAGAAGAAAAAATAGAATTAAAACAATTTATTCTTCTCTTGCTATAGAGCAAAATACTCTGACTCTTGAGCAAGTTACTGATGTAATAAATGGAAAAAGAGTTTTTGCACCACTTAAAGATATAAAAGAAGTTCAAAATGCTTATGAAATATATGAAAGACTTGAGGAGCTCAATGAAAACTCAATAGAGGATTTATTATTAGCACATAAAATAATGACAAGTGAATTAATAAAAGAAAGTGGAAGATTTAGAAGTAAAAATGCTGGGGTATATCAAGGTGAAAAATTAATACATATGGGAACTTTACCTGAATATATTCCTGAATTAATAAATAATTTATTTTTGTGGCTTAAAAATAGTAAGGAACATCCTTTGATAAAAGCAGCAGTTTTCCATTATGAGTTTGAATTTATTCATCCATTCCAAGATGGAAATGATAGAATAGGAAGACTGTGGCATAGCTTAATTCTTTCTAAGTGGAAAAAGTTTTTTGCTTGGCTACCAATAGAAAGTCTAGTACAAAAATATCAAAAAGAGTATTATATAGCAATAAATAATTCAAATAAAGATGGTGAGTCCACAAAATTTATTTTATTTATGTTAAAAATTATAAAAGAAACTTTAATAGAATTAGTTGAAACACAAAAAGTGACTGATAAAGTGATTGATAAAGTGACTGATAAAAATAAAGAAAGAGTAAAATTACTTATGAAATATTTAGATCAGAATGATTCTATTAGCAATAAAGAGGCACAAAGCTTGTTGGGTATCTCAGAAGCTACAGCAAGAAGATTTTTAAATAGTTTAGTCAAAGAAAATCTTCTAGAAGCTGTTGGAGAATACAAAGCAAGAAAATATATAAAAAAATAATAAAAAGAATGAAATGGAGTGATGACGATGAGTTATATAAAAGTACCGGGAGATATAGAAAAAAGAAGTTTTGAAATTATTGAAGAAGAATTAGGAGATAAAGTGAAAAAATTCTCTGAAAGTGAAATGCCTATAGTTAAAAGAATAATTCATACTTCAGCAGATTTTGAATATGCTGATTTAATAGAATTTCAAAATAATGCTATAGAAAGTGGATTAAAAGCCTTAGAAAAAGGTTGCAAAATTTATTGTGATACAAATATGATAGTAAATGGACTTAGTAAACCTGCCTTATCTAAATATAACTGTTCTGCTTATTGTTTAGTTTCTGATAAAGAAGTAATTGAAGAAGCTAAAAAAGAAGGACTTACTCGTTCTATAGTTGGAATGAGAAAAGCAGGAAAAGACCCTGAAACAAAGATATTTATTTTAGGTAATGCTCCTACTGCACTATATCAACTAAAAGAAATGATAGAAAATGGTGAAATAGAAAAACCTGCCTTAGTTATAGGAGTTCCTGTTGGCTTTGTTGGTGCAGCAGAATCAAAAGAAGAATTCAAAAAACTAGGTATTCCATATATCACAATAAATGGTAGAAAAGGTGGAAGCACGATAGGTGTTGCTATACTTCATGGAATTATCTACCAAATATATAAAAGAGAAGGTTTTCATGCATAAACTCCTATAAATTAAAGGAGAAAAATGAAAATAATTAGTAAATTTAAAGATTTTTACGATTATAAAGTAACAAAATATGGAGTAGATGAAAAATTAGTTTATACTAGAAAAACTTATTGTGAATATTCATGTAGTTATGATATATTCAATAGAATATCAGAAAAAGAATTTAATAAAAATTTAAAAGATAATGTAAACTTACTAAAAGAAAATAATTTTCATAAAATACTTTTTATTGGAGAAAAATTAATACATTTATTTTTTACTGAAAATAAATTATACACTCATTTTGATTTAAAATATAAAGAGGATTTAAGTAAATACTATAGTAGTGGTTGGTGGTATTATAAGGAAAAGAATATTTATTCAAATTTTGTAAGTCATAAAGAAATAACTTTTAATGATGATAAAAAATATATTATAAATACAACATTCAAATATGACTGGTTAGAATTATTGTCTTATAATAGGAGAAGATTTTTATCTAATAAAAATATAGATGAAAATGATATCTTCTTAAATGAACCAATGATTTTAATTGAATATATAGGAAGATTAAATAGTAAAAAAGGATGGATTAATGGAACTCCTATTTATAAATTTACATATAATCCATATTTATCAAAATTAGGTGTGTATATTGATGAAGATTTTGTCTGGCAAAGTCTAGTTGAGTTTTTGTCTAATAAGAGAAGTGAGAAAGAATTTTCCCCTGAAGTTTCTAATGAAAATAAAATTTTAAGTAAAGGTTTTGATTTAAAGACTTCATTTAGACCTAATATGAAGAAGAAGCATAAGGGGGATATATGAAGATAATTAGTAAATTTAAAGATTTTTATGATTACAAAGTAGCAAAATATGGAGTAGATGAAAAATTAGTTTACAACAGAAAAACTTGTTGTGACTACTATAAGATCAGATTTCAATACCTAAATCTACATAAAAATGTTCCTGAAAAAGTTTCAATAGGAGATTTTGATAATATTTTAAAAGAACATATTAAATTCTTTGATAAAACTAATCACAACAAGATACTTATTGTTGGAGAAAAAATAGTACATTTATTTTTTACTGAAGATGGCATATATACTCATTTTGATATCAAAAATCCTAAAGATATAGATGGAGAAACTATATATAAATACTGGGCTTATTATGATGGTACAAAAGAAATTACTTTTAATGATGGAAAAAAAATTGAGATTCATATAACTTTTAACGAATTATGGAATGATTTTTTTAATTATGATAGAAAAAGATTTCTATCATATCTAAATACTTCAAAAGAGGAAGTTCTTTTTAATGAGCCAATGATTTTAGTAGAATATATTGGTGGTATTGATAGAAAAATTGCAAGATACGATAATTCAGTATATAAATTTACTTATAATCCTAATTTATCACAGATGGGAGTATACATTGATGAAGATTTTGTCTGGCAAAGTCTAGTTGAGTTTTTATCTAATAAGAGAAGTGAAAAAGAAATTTCCCCTGAAGTTTCTAATGAAAATAAGATATTAAGTAAAGGTTTTGATTTAAAGACTTCATTTAGACCTAATATGAAGAAGAAGCATAAGGGGGATATATGAAGATAATTAGTAAATTTAAAGATTTTTATGATTATAAAGTAGCAAAATATGGAGTAGATGAAAAATTAGTCTATACTAGAAAGACTTATTGTGAATATTATGAAACAAATTTTATAAGTATTTATACAAGTTCAGATGATAGGATTTTAGAAGAAAATTTTAATAAAAATTTAAAAGAAGAAGTTGAATATTTTAAAAGAAATAATTGCCATAAGATACTTATTCTTGGAGAAAAATTAATACACTTATTTTTTACTGAAAATGGAGTATATACTCATTTTGATATAAAAAATCCTGAGGATATAAAGAAAAAATATGGCTATTGTTCTTATTACACTGAAGTAAGAGAAATTACTTTTAATGATGAAAAAAAGTTTGATATTTATAGTTCTTTTAAATATGTTTGGGATGAACTATTTTCTTATGATAGGAAAAGATTTTTACCACGTGTTAATATTTCAAAAGATGATATCCTTTTTAATGAACCAATGATTTTAATTGAATGTTTAGGTGAAATTTTTAACAAGAAAAATTCTAGCGATCGTATTTTTATTTATAAATTTACTTACAACCCAATTTTATCAAAATTAGGAGTATACATTGATGAAGATTTTATCTGGCAAAGTCTAGTTGAATTTTTATCTAATAAGAGAAGTGAAAAAGAAATTTCCCCTGAAGTTTCCAATGAAAATAAAATACTTAGTAAAGGTTTTGATTTAAAGACTTCATTTAGACCTAATATGAAGAAGAAGCATAAGGGGGATATATGAAGATAATTAGTAAATTTAAAGATTTTTATGACTATAAAGTAGCAAAATATGGAGTGGATGAGAAATTAGTTTATACTAGAGTTACTAAAAATTTTAGAAATTCTCCTAGATTATTTTCTATAAATAAAACACAACCAGACTATAATAACAAAATTCTTTTTGTGGGAGATAAAATTGTTCTTATATTTAAAACTGAAGAAAAATTATATACACAATTTGATTTAGAAGATATAGAGCTATTGAAAGCTAAAAACTCTAATGTAAGAGTAAAGAACTTTTCTTATTATATGAAAGATTCTGAAATAACTTTTTTAGATGGAAATACTATTTTTGTTAATTCATTTATTAATATAGATTTATATGATTTGTTAAAAATGAATAGAAAAACTTTTTATAATTTTTTTATAAAAAATAAAAAAGATTTTTTCGATATAGATGAAGAAAATAACTTTTTTAATGAACCTATAGTTTTAATAGAATTTTTAGAAAATGTTACAGACCACGATAACAGAAGATCTACATCAGTTTATAAAAAGTCTTATAACCCAAACTTATCTCAAATGGGAATATATATTGATGAAGATTTTGTCTGGCAAAGTCTAGTTGAATTTTTGTCTAATAAGAGAAGCGAGAGAGAAATTTCCCCTGAAGTTTCTAATGAAAATAAAATACTTAGTAAAGGTTTTGAT
>ERZ773018.206-NODE-206-length-39658-cov-11.288034_pt1 | contig 39658 bp, 46 predicted proteins | sample MGYA00580840_ERZ773018 | MGnify/ENA primary metagenome ERZ773018 (study PRJEB29015, sample SAMEA2738125) | human oral metagenome | biome: human oral; feature: human-associated habitat; material: saliva | place: China | collected 2256 ... | reverse complement strand
ATTGCACGTGCTGAGCGGACCGCCGCGCTCGCGGCTCCGGATGATTCCTCGGATGCCTACACGATCCAGGACAAAGCGTCGGGGTCGGTCATCCTGCAGGCGCGCCGCGTCGATTGGGACGGCGGTGACGAGGAATGACTTGGGAGAGCGTGATGCAGGGTTGCGCGGTCGCGCTGACCGCCGCCGCGTGTCTTGGCCTGGTCATCTTGATCTCGGGCATGGTCGCCGAGGTTCTCGGTGACATTCGCGACCGCCGCAGGCGTGAAGCGGCTAAATCTTCCTCATCGGCGGGGCGCTGCCGCGAGTGTGTGCGCGGTGTGTGTGGTGCTCTGCGCTCCGCCGATGAGGATTCTCTCGCTGATCGTGGTGACGCGGCATGAAGGCGCAGCCTTGCAAGGTTCTGCACGTCGACGGCGATCGTGAGGCATACGCGGAGAGCAAGCTCCTCGAGGCGGCTGCGGCGCTGCAAAAGGCGGCGCTCATCCTCGGTTCACCCCACATTCGGCACTGGTTCGATGAGGGCCTTCTTGCGCGCGCGCAGGCCGAAATGCTGCAGATTCAGGTGCAGATGCTGGAGAAGCTGCAGCGCCTGAATACGCGCGCGATTGAAGAGCTACATGCGCGGCAGGGGCACGGTGAGGGGTGCGGAGCTGTCGGCGATGTCGAGGACAAGCTCGTCGACGTGTCCGCTGCTCATCACGGGGGCCTCGTAGATGCGTTGGCCGCAGCCGGGGTTGAGCGTGAAGGGGCACGGAACATCGAAGAGTCCCTCAACGTCGTTGGCGATTGCATTGACTGTGACGGGGGCGGTCCCGGTGTTGCGTAACACGAAGCAGATTTCGTTCTGCCATTCGACGGAGAAGGCGTGTTCTTCGGGCGCGGGGTTGAGTGCTTCGGCGATCTTCTCGATGGCTTCGCGTTGCCGTGTCGCGTTCGCGTCGGCTTTCTCGGCGGCGTCGCGCGCCTTCTTAGAGGCATTGGCTTGCCACCAGGAGAACACGGCCCCGATGCCGGTCAAGACGGCGCACACGGCCATGACGACGTTTGCTGCTGTTTCCAAGGCGTCCTCCTCGGTGAGGTGTGGGTGCCGCACGATCTCGTGCGGCGTGGATGGTGCCTCCCACCTTACCGGGGAGGAGTTCCCAGTCGGGGGCGATTTCGAGGAGGAGCGGTGAGGCGCGAAGAGGTGATGCCCGTGGCCTACCGGGTGCGCACGTTTGCGCAGCTGATTGAGGCGTCGGACTCGGGTGTGCGTGAGCTGATCGCGTCGGGCGCGATCCGCTCGTTCAAGGTCGGGGGCCTGCTGAGGATCCCCGCAAGCGAGCTGGTGAAGTTCACCGGCGAAGAAGGTAAAGAAGTGCGCCCCTGCGGTTGCGACGCGGGGCGCGAGAGCAAATAGAAGGAGATGCTCATGAAGAAGGATAACATGCGCGGCCGGCGCTTGTGGCCGTGGAAGTCGCTGATAGGGGGCGTGTGCGTCGCGGCGGCGCTGGTGATCGCGTTCGGGATGCGCGGTCTCGACAATCCGGAGGGGTGGCCTGAGTGGCTGTTTTTCCCGGGCGTCGCGCTGGCCGTCGTCGGCGGTGTCCTCGTCTACGCAGATTGGCGGGAGGGCCGGCTGTGAGCGCGGACATCTTGGCTGGCCTTGCCCTGGCGCTCTTGGCGTCGATGGTCGTCCTGACCTGGATCGTCTGGCGCGGATCGGCTCGCGCGGCGACCCTCGAGGACATCGCGGCGCGCATGGCAAAGGACGCGGGCAAGGCCCGCACGCAGGGCACGACGCTCCTGCAGCGCACGGCGGATTTCTCGTACTACGACCAGTCCGGAGACGAAACCCTGCCGCACATCATGTGCCTCGCAATGCAGGACGTGATCTTCGAGGCAGAAGTCAACGGGTGCCTCGCGGTCGACACGCCGCGCGTATTCGTCGACCTCGACCGGAAGAAGATCCGCGTCGTCCTCGAAGTGCTGCGCGTCGCGTCCCTACCGGTGGGGGTCGAATGATGACCGACTCGACGTGCACGGCGCCTCTACCTCTCCGCCTCGAAGCCTCCGACGACAGGCCCTGTCACGACAAGGCCGCGCGGAAGATCGTGCGGCAGGCCAGGAGGCGGGCCCTCGCCTACCCGACCGAAGCTCACGACGCTCAGCACCGCGCGGCGCGCGGAATCACATACTTCGAATCAACCAAAACCAACAAGGAGAACGACCGATGAAACACAAGATTTGGGCCGCAGGAGCCGCCATCACCATAGCAGCCATGTCGCTGCCCTACGGCGCCGCATACGGCGCCGACAACGCACCTGAGATTAAGGCTGAGGTCACGAAGGCCACGTCCTCGTCTCGTCAGACCTCTTCTGAGGTCAACGTTGCAGGCGCCTGGTCTGTCGAGCGACTGGCTATTGGTCAGCAGTTCACGGTCTCGACCGTGCCGGCGGAGAGTGGTGCGCCTTTCAAGTGGGCTGCATCGTTCCCTTTCACGCTCGATGACGGCTCTGTTGTCGGTGAGTGCACCGCCGATGAGGCGGCGCTGACCTGCAAGGTGACCCAGGTCCCCGCAGCTTACGCCGACAAGACGAACGTGTCCGGCACCTGGTGGGCACGAGCCCGTCTCCAGAACTCGGCCGTTGGCACGACTGAGGGGACGATCACCCTCAACGGTGAGGCTGTGAAGAGGCTCGTGTGGGGCGACAAGAATGGCGAAGGAATCTGCACAAGTGATTGTGAAGGCCCGGCCCACTTCGAGTACGCGAAGCCTGAAAACATCAAGTTCGGGTGGACTAACGATAACGGAACGATTGGTTGGGGCATCAAGTGGATCGCCAATGGCGGCACGGAGTACACAGTCAAGGACTTCGATACTCGCCTCAACACGGCAGTAAAGTGCGCCAAGTCTGACACGTGGGACCCGGCCACGACCGAAAACATCACCGCCACCCAAGTGGATGAGAACACGATTCGATTTACAGCCCCGGACGGGGTCAAGACTTGCATTGTCTACCCTCCCGAGCAGATGAAGGTGCCCGAGGGCCAGACCTCTGTGACGAATCACGCGGAGATCAACGGAATGAAGCTCGAATCCACGGCGACTGTGAGGTCTAACGGTGGTACGGATGGAGACGGCTCGGTGGAGCCGACGCCGACGCCGACCACCCCGGCGCCCGAGCCGACGCCGACCACCCCGGCGCCCGAGCCGACGCCGACGTCGACGCCGACGACCCCGGCCCCGACGACTGAGCCGACGCCCACCGCGTCCACCCCGCAGGCCCGCCTCGCAAAGACCGGGGCAACAGCCGACGGCCTTCTCCTGATGATCGGCGCAATCATGGGCGGCGCAGGCGCTGGCCTGCTGATCCTCCGCCTCATCGAAGGCCCCACAACCAAGGAGGAGACGGAGCTGTGAGGTTCGAGGACAAGATCACCGTCGAGCTGAACACACTGGACGCAGCGATTGCCTCAGTCCTGCTCGCAGAAAACGCCGGCCAACTGGCACTCAACGCCCTGCTCGCAGACAGGACCGCAGAAATCGGCGGAGAAACCAACAAAGGCTCACGCGCACTCGCGGACGCTTACATCAAGGTCGGGCAGGCTCTGGCGTTCGCGATCATGGACGCGCCGAACAGCCGAGGGGTGGCAAGCACAATGACGCTCGCGCGGAGCGCCGCGGCCGCGGAAGCCGCTGTCACCGCGGCGGATGAAGTCGCCACCGCGACGGAGGCCGACGAATGAGAGTCGAACAGGTTGCCGTCTACATGGACGCGGCGCAGGCGCGGTTTATCCGCGAGGACGCTCAGGAGGCGGTACTCGCCGCCGACAAGGACCTTGAGGCGACGATGCAGATCTCGAACCTGCATGCGCGTCACCTCGCCCGGCGCGTGATCTCGAGGCAACGCGACATCTACTTCGAGATCAGCAGCAAGCTCGAAGAGGCAGAGAGGAAGCTCAAACGCGGCGAGTACGAGCTGCGAGAGAGCGACTGAGCATACTCCCCGATGAGCGCGACCAAAAGGGGAGGCCCCCGCCACCAAGAAATCACGGCGGGACCGGCTAGATGATCGCGCAGCCCGACCAGCAGACCCCCGGGTGCAAGTCCCGGGCGGGCACGACGCCAGCGCCACACGAGCGCAGGCACGCCATAGAAAGGAAAAACAATGCCCATCATCAACGAGCACGAGGGCATGAGTAACGACGTCAACCGTGTCGACGAGCTGCAGACGGCGATCACCGACGCAGCCGCAGAACTCACCGACGCAGCCGCAGAAATCGCCGACAGATACGCCGGCAACGACGCCGAGACGCTCGAGATTCAGATCATGGTAGGAGACCCCGTCGACAAACTCGTCGCTATCGCGAAACGCCGGTCCGCGCCGATGACATCAATCGCGGAAATCAGGGACAAACTCGACAATATGGGACGCGCTGTGAGCAGCGCAGATGCGCATGCGTGCGCGCAGTCGGTCAGCGCCTTCTACCAGTCCATAGTGCCCGACATGGTGTACCTGCTCGACTGCGTATCTGCTCTGCGCGACGCGATCGCGGGCGCAGCCGCGGACCTCACCGACATCGCGGACAGCCTGGCGCTGCGGTACGGCAAGCTCGAGATGGACAGGCGGATAATCCGGAGGTCGATCGCAGAAGCGGTCGATGCACTCATCGACGCGGAGCGCGAAGCCGTGGAACCCGCAAAGGAGAGCAAGAGATGATTGCTGTCCAGCCAGTGCGCAGTGTCCCGGCGTGGCGGCGCTGCCCCGTCTGCCGAGGGGCCCTCGCACCACGGGGGGCGAACATAGCCGTCACTATCGACGCCGAAACAGACGCATCGATTCAAGTCGTCACGCATAAAGCGTGCGTCGGCCTCATCGTTCAGTTCACCCGCGAGCGCGGGTACACGCCTGCCGAGCTGGCGGAGGTCGGTGTCTGGGCTGAGGAGTCGTCGCGATGACGACTGTCGGGAGTTTGTTCACGGGGTATGGCGGTCTGGACATGGCCGTCCGTATGGCCCTCGATCCGGGTGCGAGGGTCGCGTGGACGAGCGATGTTGAGCCAGGGCCGTGCCGTCTAGCTGAGGTGCGGTGGCCGGGTGTCCCGAACCTGGGGAACGTCACACAGGTTGATTGGTCGGGCGTTGAGCCGGTCGACATCATCTGCGGAGGCTCGCCGTGTCAGGACCTGAGCAACGCTGGGCGCCGTGCGGGCATGGCCCCGGGGACGAGGTCGGGCCTCTGGGAGTCGATGTTCGAGGCGATCAAGACGCTGCATCCGCGTCTGGTTGTGTGGGAAAACGTGCGAGGGAGTTTGACGAGTGGAGCCTACAGTCTGGTGGAATCCGAGCAGGGATTGCTGGGAGACGGAGCAGATGGACCTGATCTCAGGGCGGCAGGCCGTGTGGTCGGAGACCTGGCCACAATCGGGTATGACGCGCAATGGTGTGTTGTTCGAGCTTCCGACGTTGGTGCCCCTCACCGCCGAGAGCGATTGTTCGTTACTGGCCACCCCGCAGGCGAACCTTGGTGCCTGCGGGGGCTCGCAGGCGCCGGAGAAGCGGCGGGCCGGTGGGCACTCGGTGAGTCTCGCGGATCAGATCGAGCACCTGGCACGCTGATTCCGACGCCGCAGGCGACGAACGCGACGGCCTCATCGACCGGCTACGGGGCGAACCTGCACGAGGTAGCTCGCGAGCTGCTCCAGACTCCGGGGGCGGGGGACTCGGTGATGGGCCTGCCCCGCACGTCAGGGCGCCCGCCGGAGAAGCCGTCGCGCATTGAGTCCCCAGACTACGGGGTGTACGCGCCCGTGATCGCGCGCTGGGAGCAGGTGCTAGGTCGTCCGGCTCCGGCTCCGACTGTACCGCCGACGCGCGAGGGGGGGCGCTCGCGTCTTTCGACTCGCTTTGTCGAGTGGCTCATGGGATTGGAGGCCGGCCACGTGACCGGCGAGGACCTCGGGCTGACACGTGAGCAGGAGCTCCGGCTCCTCGGGAATGGCGTCGTCCCACAGCAGGGCGCAGCAGCTATCTACCAGCTCACCGCGATCGCCATTAAGGAGGCGGCATGATGCTCGTGTGGGAGTCGCGGGTGATACGGCTGCACCGGACTTCTCTAGTAACTGACAATGAGCGGGGGTGCTGGGCGCCGCGTGAGGAACGGGTGCAGCGGCTGCGTCGCTGGGGCGGGCTCATCGCATTTGAAAACGGGAAAATTACGCGGCTCGGTTGTCGAGGTCGCGTCGAGGTCGAGGTCGAGGTCGCGTGTCCGGATCGTCGTCGGCGGAACAGCAGCAGCCTTGCGCCGACAGCGGCGGCGATCGTAGATGGGCTGGTCGAAGTGCGGCTGTTGGGGGATGGGTCAGACGGGGTCCTCGATGGCCCTCATGTTGTGGTCGCAGACCGCGTAACGAAAGAGAAGCCGGACGGGCTTCTACCAATGTATGAGGTCCGCGTGCGCGTGTGGGCGGAGGAATCGAGAGATGAGCGTGCGGCGCGCGTGCGGGCGGTGGAGTCGTGATCGAGAGGCATTGCCCAGACTGCGGCGAGGTTCTCGCTGCGGGGCACGCGCGTTGTCGGCCGTGCTTCCTGCGTTTCGAGGCTGAGCATCAGCGGTACACGGAGCGCGCCTGGATGGCGCGGAATTATCCGGATTATCGGCCTCGGGATCTGTTCCCGGAGGACGGATGGGATGAGCAAGAGCAGCAATCTAGCGAGAAGGAGGTGGCTGATGGCGTGGGTGAAGATGGGCGATGACGCGGACATGTACCCGCGCCTGATGGAGGCGGCGGCGCACCCGAAGGCTGACGCCCGCACCGTGAACGAGCTGTTCGGATTCGTCATGCGCTGCGCAGCGTATTCGGCGGCGCACCTGACCGACAGCATCATCGAAATGGGAGTCGTATACACGTATGCGGGTGGGAATCCGGACGTCCTGCAGATCGCGATCGACACGGGCCTACTCGAGTGGACGGACACCCCGAAGGGGCGAAAGCCAAAGCTTCTCGAGGACCCGGATTTCGTGCATATCCGTTCGCGCGCCGACGTGGAGTGGAGCCGTCAGCGTCAGCGCGACAACTCGGACCAAGCGTTGCGGCAGGCGGTGATCGCCCGCGACGGCGACCAGTGCCGCTGGTGCGGTGTCGAGGTGTATTGGCCTGGCAAGACGTCGGCCCGCAAGGGGACGCTTGATCACTTGAAGCCCGGGGAGGCTGGCACTGTGGACACGCTCGTCGTGGCGTGTACGCGGTGTAATTCGTCCCGAGCGGACGACCCTACAGGCTCGTGGGATCAGTCTCACGAGCTGCTGCCCGCGCCTGAACGGCCCCGGTACGGGGCGTTCACGCGCGGCATGCTCGAACGTGCGGGCGTGCTGCGTGGCGCGGAGGCCGCGTCCTGCGCGGCAGCTGGTGGAGAGAGAGGTGAGCGTGCGAGCGCGCACGCGGCGGATGGCGACCCGGCCTCGGGCGCACCTACGACGGGTGTGACCTCGGGCTGTGCGGACGCCTCCGTGACTGTGAGCGCGCCTGGCGGCGCGACCGTGGGTATCCCGACTGGCGCGGATTCCGGTGAGTCTGATCAGCTCGCTGTCGAGTCCGGCATCGGTGACCCCGGCGCTGCCCGCACGGACACCACCCCGAAAACCGGCTACAAGCAGAATCGCGGATTCACCCCGACTGGCGTCGGACTCGACTCGTCCAGGCCTCTGGACTCGTGTATGCCCGGGTACGGGTACGGGTCGGTGGTCCGGGTAGGCAGTAGGGAACAGGTAGAGGGCCGGGAGCAGGTCGGGCAGGCAGCCGCCTTACCTGCTGCAGGCTCGAAGAAGCGCAAGCGAAGGAGAAGGAGCAGGAGATGACTGACGAACGCTCACAGGTACTGGATCGGATCGAGGATGCGATAGGTGCCCTGGTGAATCAGAGGCATGGGCCCGGGAGGCTGATCGGGGCCTGGGAGATCATGATCGAGACGATTGACCCGTCGCGTCCGGACGTAACGGCCTGGATGACGGACGGTCGAGGCTCGATGCTGGCGCGGCCTTATCGAGGTCAGCCGTGATCAGTACCGGGGCGACATCGAGGATGTGGACTGACGATGAGTAGGACGATGACTGGCGAAGTGTGTCCGGTGACGGGAGAACCGTTGCTGCCGGGTGAGTATCTGTCTCGGGGTGGGGCGGCGCGTCTGAGGGTTGCGACTCAGTCCCTGCCGGGCCTCATGGCTGATCTGGCGTACATCGCGTCTCAGAAGTCGGTTCCGGAGGGTGGCGGGTCGACGGGGCATTCGGCCTCCTCGCCGCCGCTGCGTCTGGCGCTGATGCTTGAGGTCGATGAGATGGCCTCGGCATTGCAGACGTGGGGTGATGAGCTGATCCGTCTCGTCATGGGCACGAAGTACAGCGTGCCTGCCCGGGATTGGCGGATGGTCGCGCGGCTGTTCGCCGCGCACGAGGACCGCGTTCGACGGTGGCCGCTGGCGGCGCAGTGCGCCGACGAAGTGCTGTACTCGATCAAGCGCCTTGAGCGCCTCGCCGCCCCGGCGCACGCGCGGCTCGTGTTCGTTGGCAAGTGCCCGCGCTGTGGAGCTGACTTGCTCGCGCGGGAGGGCGCCGATGAGGTGACGTGTCGTGAGTGCTGGCAGCAGGTCGATTGCAGGACGGCCGTCGTGCTCATGATGGCTGAGGCGAAGCGGCTTGCGCTGCCGCGTCCGCGTGCGACGAGGGTCGCTGAGCTGATCGTCGGTAAGCCGATCAAGGATGCGACGGTGCGGTCGTGGTGTAAGCGCGGGAAGATGCGTCCGGTCTCCGCCGAGGTCGGGCACCGCACCTACAGGGTTGCTGACATCGTCGCACTCGCGTCCTGACAGGAGCCTCCCCCGGGGCAGTGCTGCGAGTACCCGGGGGTGGTTCCATGCCCGGAGGGGCTTTGCGACCACCCCCGGGGGTGCGTGCAAACACCCCGGGGGGTGGTCTGTACCCAGGGGGCGTCTGAAACCACCCCTAGAATCTGCCGGTGTTGTGAAACGCCCAGGGGGGGCAGGTCTTGCGGAGATAGTGCAACGGTGTATATTTCTAGTGTGGCCTTCCGCGTAAGTGGGGGGCCATTCGAGTTTGCGGCGAGGGGGTGGCGCTCATGGTATCCTCCCGGACGGGCACGAGCCAGTATCGGCACTGGCGCACGCGAGTGCTCGCGGCAGGCCGAGCAGCTGGCGTCACGCACTGTCCGTCCTGCGGTGTCCTGCTCGATTACGTGCGCACGTTGACGCCGTCGTCGGCGGAGCCTGATCACATCCTTCCTCATCGTTGGGGCGGCAAGAACGTCCTCGAGAACGGACGCGTCCTGTGTCGGCGCTGCAATCAGTCGCGCGGTGATCGCGTGAGCGTTCCAAAGCGGGTCGTTCGGCCTGCTTCGATTGACGTTGATTGGTGAAGCCGTCCTGTTTGTGGCGTAATTTCAACGCAAATAGGGGCACCTCCCCCTCCCTCCCCGGGCACTCACTCCCACAGATGTATAGCGCCATACCCCCCCGCTTTCAGGCGGGTTGAGCTGGAAAAACGCTGACCGACCGTGTTTGTTTCGCACGCGGCCACTGGGGGTGTCTGGTGGGGTGCTGGCGCTCGCGGTAGGCGTTTTTCGTTGGTTTTTGGCGTTTTCGGGGGGTGGTTGTGGTGGCGAAGAAGAAGGCGGATGCGTTCGATGAGCTTGAGGCCCGTAAGAAGCTGCTCGATCTGACCCTCGCGTCCCTCGAGTACGCAGAGTGCGACAAGCGCGCGCCCCTGATTCGTGAGGCTCGCGCGTTGATTTCCGAGATATCGGGCACCTCGGGGGCTGCTGTGCCCGAGTCGGTGAAGGGAGAGGGGGGCCAGGTTGTCGACTTCCAGAAGCGATTGGCGAAGCATCGAGCAGGCTCCCAGACTGCGGGTCGCCGTTGAGCGCCGCGCCAAGTCCTTCGGGGAACTGGCGGGAGAGTTCGCGGCGTCGTTCGGGCTGATGCCCGACGCGTGGCAGCAGCTCGTCCTTGACGACTGGCTCGCCGCCTCCGCGAAAGACGAGTGGAAGCACCCCGTCGCCGGCCTGTCCGTCCCACGCCAGAACGGCAAGAACGCGCTGCTCGAAATGCGTGAGCTCTTCGGCATGGTCCTGCTCGGCGAAACGGTGATTCACTCGGCACACGAGGTCAAGTCCGCACAGGCACACTACAGGCGTTTCAAGGAATTCTTCGGGAAGAAGGCCGACGATGAGGCCGCTCGATACCCTGAGCTCAACGCGATGGTCGAACAGGTCCGCAACGTCAACGGCCAGGAAGCGATCATCCTCAAGAACGATCCGTCGCGCGGCTGGCACGGCGGCTCCCTGCGAGTCATCGCTCGATCAAAATCCTCGGGCCGTGGTTTCACCGCCGACCTGATCGTCCTCGACGAGGCGCAGGAGCTGACCGAGGACGCGCTCGAAGCGATCACCTCGACAGGCTCGGCCGGCCACCTCGGCAACTCCCAAGTGCTGTACACGGGCACGCCGCCAGGCCCGAACGCCAACGGCCAGGTGTTCGAGCGCATCCGCGATCAGGCGCTGTCTGAGCATCCCGGCGCGATGTGCTGGCACGAGTGGTCGGCCGACCCAGACAAGCCACTGCGCATGGACGACGTCAAGACCTGGGAAGCCACGAACCCCGCGCTGCTCGCCGGGCGAATGAAGCGTGCGTTCATCGAGCTTGAGCGCAAAACGCTCTCGGATGAAGGCTTCGCGCGCGAGCGCCTCGGCATGTGGCCGGCAAACGCGGGCGCCTCGCGGGCCATCGACCCGACCACCTGGGACGCAACGACAGCAGACGCGCCGGCAGACGGAATCCGATCCTTCGCCGTCGCTTTCAGCGCGGACGGCAAACGTCAGGCGCTCGCGGGCGCACTGAAAACCGGCACCGGCCCCAACGTGCGCTTCCACGTCAACGCCATCGACACATTCACCGGATCGACGGACGACGGCGTGAAGGCCGTCGCCGACTGGCTCGCCGCCCGCAAAGACCGAACCGCGCAAATCAACCTCGTCGGCGGCTCCGGCGCGTCGGCGCTCGCGGACGCTCTGCAGGTCCGCGGCGTGCCCGCTCGGATCGTGCACATCATGACGACGCGCGAGTATCTAGAGTCGTGCTCACTGTTCTTCGAGGGCCTGCGCGACGGCAGGATTACGCACCCGGCCGGTGACCCGGAGGACGCGCTCAACACGGCGGTGGCCGTGTGCGACAGGAAGATTCGCGCCCGCGACGGCGCGTGGGGATGGGAAGCGAGCATTCCCGATGGAGATGAGACCCCGCTAGAGGCCGTGTCTGCGGCTGTCCTGGCGGCTAAGACGACCCGGCGCAGGCCGGGCAAGAAAGCGAGGGCCCTGTGAGCGCCAAGAAATTCATGCTCGCGACCCCGGTGATGTTCTCGGCTCCGGCCGTGCCGGGGCTGACACCCGCAGAGCAGACGGCGCTCGCGCAGCTCGTCGAGCTCTGGCGAACCAAGCAGCCCAGAAACCGGCTGCGGCAGGCGTACCTCGACGGCGTCGTCCGCCCCGACAACCTCGACATCTCCGTCCCTGACGAGATGGTCGACCAGCTCGGAGCGGTCATCGGATGGCCCCGCAAGGTCGTTTTCGGCCTGTCAGACCTGCTGATCTGGGACGGCGTCACCTCATCGACGGGCAGCGATAATCCCTTCGAGATCGACGACCTGCTCGCGGCAACCGGCTTCGAGCTGGAAATCGCGCAGACCATCCCCTCATCACTCACGCACTCGGTCGCGTTCCTGACACTGCGCAAAGGCGTCGAGGCGGCAGGAGAGCCGACAGTGATCATTCAGGGCCACTCGGCGGACTGGGCTGCGGGCCTCTGGGACCGCGTGCGACGTCGCCTGTCCTACGGCCTGACGATCGACGACATCGACGATGGCGGACGGCCGACACGCTTCACCCTGTACACGGTCGACTCGACGTATGTCGTCGAGCTGAATGCAGCGTCGGCCTGGCGGATCGTACACGCCGAGCTGCACGGCTTGGGCGCGCCCATGATGGAGGCCCTGCCCTTCGAGCCCTCGCTCGACCGTCCGCTCGGGCGCTCGAGGATCTCCCGCGACGTCATGAGCATCACCCAGCGCGCGATGCGCACAGTGCTGCGTGAAGAGCTAGCGACGGAGCTTTTCACAGCACCGGGCATCCTACTGTCGGGCGTTGACCCTGATTTGATCAGTGATCTGCGGTCCTGGGACTGGAAGCTAGGCACAATCAAGACGATCTCGTCCGGTGAAGAGCCGGACGGGCCGAAGGTCACGGTACTCCCCCAGCAGTCCTCACAGCCGTTCACGGAGCAGATGCGTGCGCTCGCGACCGAGCTGTCGGGCGTGTCGTCGCTGCCGGTCTCGTCGCTCGGCGTCATTCAGGACAATCCGTCCTCGGCGGAGGCTCTGTATGCGGCGAAGGAAGAGCTAGTCATCAAGGCAAAGAACGCGCAGCGCGTGTTCGACGCGGCCCTGACTCGCGTGTATGCGCACGCGGTGATGATGCGCGACGGTCTCGATGAGATGACGCCGGAGCTGCGGTCTCTGGCGACGCGCTGGGGCGACCCCGCGCACCCGTCGATTGTCTCCCAGTCTGACGCGATCGTGAAGCAGATCAGCGCCTTGCCGTGGCTCGCGGAATCCCCGGTCGTCCTCGAAGAGCTCGGTTATTCGGGCTCGCAGATCGCGCGCCTGATGTCGGACAAGCGCCGCGCGGAAGCGTCCGGTCTCCTTGATCGACTGTCCGCGGCTGATGCCGATGCCGCAGACGCGCCTGCTGCGACCGAAGAGAAGTAGAGATCGTGAGGAGGCGGCGTGCATATCCACGACGTGCAGCAGCTCGCGAGGACGCAGAACCGCGCGGGCGATGTTGCTGAGCGCCGGATGCGGGCGCTGTGGAAGCGCCTGCCTCTCGATGATCTCGGGACGCTGGAGGACGCTCTGTATCAGCTGTATCCGCGCCTCGTTGAGGAATCAGCTGAGGTCGCGTCGTCGGCGGCGCTCGAGTGGTACGAGAAGCAGCGCGAAGCCGAAGGCATCACGAAGGCATACTCACCCGCAATGCCGACTGGTCTCGTCGATGAGAACGAAGCGGCGAAGATCGTCGGGGCGGCGATCCGGGATCTGCGCGAGGGTACAGGACGAGCGAGAGTGCTCGCGAGGCTCACTGACGGCGCCCGCAAGCTGATCTCTGACGCCGGCCGCGCGACCACGCAGCACGCGGCCGAGCGTGATCCGAACAAGCCCCGATACGCTCGAGTGCCGACCGGAGCGGAGACGTGCGCCTGGTGCATGCTCTGGGCCTCTCGGGGTTTCGTCTATAAGAGCGAGGAAACCGCGCAGTTCAAGCGCTCACACTTCAAGTGCGACTGCCAAATCGTCCCCTCGTGGGACGCTCATCCGCGCGTCCGGGGATACGATCACACACAGTACGAACGAATGTACCAGCAGGCGGTCGATGACCTCGCTGATGAAGGCACGCGCACAGACGACATCAAGAAGATCACCGCGCGTATGCGCGAGCTGTTCCCCGACCAGCTCACAGACGGGCACACTCCAAAACGGGTCTCCAACGACGGCACTCTTCAACGTCATGTGATCGACCAGGACCGGGTCAGCGCCCGCACGGCTCTTCGAGAACGTGGGTTCACACCGGGATCCGCGCACAAAATCCCGCCCCGGGAGATGACGCAAGCGCCAAAGTCATGGCCAGATGAATTTCCCCCGCTTCGTGCGAGGGAGTGGCGTCACACCCTTTATGGGTTCGAAGGCTCAGGAGGGCACCTGGCGGGCTATGGGTGGAGATTCGGGAGAACCGAATTTCCGCCGGATTGGACTGCCGACGACATCCTGCAGGCGGGCGCACAAGTGCTGCGAGAGCAGGGCATCCTAGAGGACGTCAGCGTCGCGTCTGCCACTAGTCAAGTCAATGGGGTAGAGATTCGCATCGCATATAGAAATGATGCGAAGGGATACCGCATAAAAACTATCACTCCACTTGGAAAACGTCTATAATGCGCATATGGAGGTTCACGCCGTAGAGCAGTTTGTACGTGACGCTATCACAGAGCTAGACGCACTGGGTGCCCGTACCGAGGTGGATTATCTGCGCATGATGCTTGAATGCGACGGCCCCGACGTCGACGGCGCAGTCTCATCGCTCGTCAAATACGGAGCCGTCACGGCCACATGGATTGAGCGGCTCGCAGCGATCAACGAGAAAGCAGCGGGGTTCTTTGATGAAGAACTCGCAGAACTACGCGAGGGCATCTCCACCACCGAGGCCCCAGCAGCGTAACCCAACACAATCACCAATCTACCCCGTACCGAACGCGGTGCGGGGTTTTGTTATGCCCGATTCCGCAAAGGCGTCGGGAACCACGCTCTCCGCAAAGGAAGGTAAACCAATGGAAAACACCACCGATCAGGAGGCCACGGACGGCGCGCAGGCACCGACTGAAACCTCCCCCGCCGCCGCTGATGCGGCCGTCCAGGACACCGCGCCCGCCGACACCGCACAGACCTCGCAGGAGGCCACGCAGGACGAGGCCGCTGAGGACTGGAAGGCCCACGCCCGCACGTGGGAACGCCGAGCAAAGGCCGACCACAAGCAGCTCGAAGCGCTCACAGAGGCGATCAACGGAAAGGACACCACCATCGAGGAACTGCGCTCTCAGGTCGCAGCCCTCGAAGCGCAGGCGCACCGAGCAAAGCTGATCGCCGCCGCCGCCTCCGAGTACGGCGTCCCCGCCGACCTCATCCACGGCGACACAGAGGACGAGATTAAGCAGATCGCGCAGCGACTCGCAGACTGGCGAGGCACCACGGCCACCCCGGCCGTGCCCGCGCTCGCGGATTCGGGGGCTGGTGTTTTCCCGCCTCGCGCGTCGTCTCTGTCTCTGGATGAGCAGATCGTGGCGGCGCAGAGCGCTGGCGACTTCAAGCTGTCGGCGCGTCTCAAGGCGGTCAAGCTCGCGAGCCTGACCGCTGAATCCACCAACTGACAACATTCCATTCTCTTGACAGGAGTTACACATGGCTGGCATTAATGAAATGGCAACCACGTACAATTGCCCGAATTACGTCGGCGAGCTTTACTCTGCTTCGCCGGAGGACACGCCGCTGCTGTCCTCGATTGGCGGTCTGACTGGCGGTGAGTCTGTCGAGTCGACAACCTTCGGCTGGCAGGTAACGGACTTGCGCGACGCCGCCGACAACCGTCAGCGCGTCGAGGGCGCGGACGCTACCGCGTTCGAGACCCGCACCCGCACCAACGTCGAGAACGTCCTGGAAATCCACCAGGAGGCCGTCTCCGTGTCGTACACGAAGATGGGCGCGCGCCGCCAGTACGGCCCGACCGGCACCGCCGTGCAGCTTGGCTCGACCACGCTGCCCGCCGACGAGCTCGCCGAGCAGCTGCAGGCGCAGATCAAGCAGATTGCCCGCGACGTCGAAAAGACGTTCATCACAGGCACCTTCGCCAAGCCGACCACGAACGCGCAGCCGCGCAAGACGCGCGGCCTGCTGCAGGCCATCACGACCAACGTCGCGACGACCACGCACAAGGCCAGCGAGCTGACCGCAGACGACGTCCTCGACCTGATTCAGAAGGTCTGGGACGGCGGCGGCGTCCAGGAGACCGAGACCCGCACGATCATCGTCAACTCGACGCTCAAGCGCGCGCTCACACGTCTGTTCGTCAAGGACGGCTTCAAGCAGGAAGACCGCAACGTCGGCGGCGTCAACCTCAAGATGCTGGAGACTGACTTCGGGTCTTTCAACATCATGCTCAATCGCTACATGCCGGTGACCAAGCTCGCGGTCGTCTCCCTCGAGCAGCTCGCACCCGCGTTCCTCGAGGTGCCCGGCAAGGGCCACTTCTTCGCCGAGCCGCTCGCCAAGACCGGCGCATCCGAGAAGGTCCAGCTGTACGGCGAGATCGGCCTCAAGTACGGCGCCGAGAAGGCGCACGGCGTCCTGACTGTGGCGGCAGGCTGATCCGACATGGCGAAGAAGAAGACCAGCATGGTGACGCTGCGCTGCGACGCGATCCCCACCCTGCTCATCACTACCCCGCACGTGCAGTTCGAGGGCGGCATCGCGACCGTCCCGGCCGCTGACGCCGAGATCATCCTCGACGTCCTCGGCGACGACTTCGGCATCACCGGCGCGGACGGTGACCCGCGGCCCGATCCGGCGCCCGAGGCACCCGCTGACGCGGAGGACGCGCCCACCAACTAGCAGCTAGGAGGCTGAGCATGGCACCAGCAGCCGACCCGCTCGAAGTCAAGATGACAGCCTTCCGCAGCCGCTACGGCGTCTCCGAGGAATCCCAAGTCGGCCAGCAGACCGTTGAAGCGGCCCTTCCCCGAGCTGCGCGTATTGTCCGCGACGAGCTCGCCGCAGACGGGATCGACCTCGCATCCGCGCTCGCGGAAGGGTCGATACGGCGTGACTCGTATGAGGACGTCGTCTGTGACATGGTGCGGTATGCGATCCGTCAGCAGGCGGATGGCTTCGCATACGGGGCGACGCAGTCGACGGTCACGGGCGGGCCGTACAGTCAGTCCTCGACGTTTAGCGCGCCGGTGGGGTCGATGAGCTTCACGCGTGTGCACAGGCGTCGGCTCGGGATTCGTCTGACTCGATTCGCGTCGGTGCGGACGATTGGGGTGCGCTCATGATCTTCGGAGACCGTATCAGCCTGCGTGTCAGGCAGTCGGGCTCCGTCGACGAGTTCGGCAATGAGCGGGCCGAATACGGCGGTGCGAAGACGCTGAGTAACGTGTTGGTGGCTCCGTCCTCGTCGCAGGATTTGGGGGCGGAGCGACCAGACGGCGACGCGACGGTCATGACTTTCCATTTCCCAAAGACATATATCGGGAGCTTGAAAGGCTGTCTGATCGGCTGGCAAGGGCGATGGTGGGAAGTGATCGGCGACCCGCAGCCATATTCCAAGGAGTCGACGCCTGGCATGTGGAATCGGCCTGTACAGGCAAGGCTGGTGAAGGGGTGACGCAGGTGAAGATCAAGATCGACAACGCTGCTCTGCGCGAGCTGACAACGCCGATGATTGAGACCGCTGCAGAGCGGATCGCGACGGCGGCGGGCAAAGGCTTTGAGCCGTCTGTTCAGCAGGGCAAGACGAGGCCGCACGGCATCGTCAAGACTGCGACGTTCAAGGCACGCCGCGACAACGCCAGGCATAACACACTCTTGAAAGCGCTGAATGCGGGGCGTGTATGACGTCGTCGACCGCCGCGCTGATCGCCTACTTGAAGCGGAAGTTTCCGGGCACGCAGGTGTCGAACCGAGTGCCGGAGTCTCGGCCCTCGAAGTTCATCACGGTCGAGCGAACGGGCGGGCAGCGCACGCATCTGTGGGATTCGCCAATGTTTGCAGTGCAGGCATGGGCGCCGACCGAGGTTGAAGCGTCTGCGCTTGCTGATGAGGTCGCTGACGCGGTCCTCGCCTGGCAGCTCGACCCAATCGTCGCGTACTCCGACGTTCGTTCGGTGTACGCCTTCCCGGACCCGGATTCACGGGGACCGAGGTTTCAACTGACGGTGAGCGCCACCCTGGCGCTCACCTGACACAATTTTCTCTTGACAGGAGAGTCATATGGCAGAACAGAATTCTGCTCTTGTTACTGCGGCTAAGCCGCAGAAGGGCGGCGCGTTTTTCGCCGCTCCGCTGGGCACACCGCTCCCCGCTGATGCGACGACCGCACTCAACACGGCGTTCGTGAAGCTCGGGTACCTCTCGGAGGATGGCTTCGAGAATCCCATCGAGACCGAGTCCAGCGACATGAAGGCGTTTGGCGGCGATGTCGTCCTCACTCAGCAGACCGGGTACAAGGAGACGTACAAGACGAAGCTGCTGCAGGCGCTCGATCCTGACGTCCTCCGTGAGGTTTTCGGGCAGGAGAACGTGACGCAGCAGGGCGGCACGGACAAGCCGATCAGCGTGCGTCACAACTCCAAGATTCTGCCCCGACGCGTGTTCGTGTTCGAGGTGCTCCTCACGGGTGGCCTCGTCAAGCGGATCGTGATCCCCGAGGGCCAGATCACCGAGCGCGGCTCCACCGTGTACAAGGACGGCGAGGCTGTGGGGTACGAGGTGACGATCGCCGCGTATCCGTCCGCGAAGGTCGAGGGCGACTGCGCCCGCGAGTACATCGCGAAGGTCGGCGCGCTGCCTGCCTGATCGGCGGCGCACATTCGTGGAAGAGGGGCGGAGCCCGCCTGACCACATTCCCGGGGCGCAGGCGGGGTCGCGCCCCGGCCCTCTTCCATCCCACCCCATGTAGGCGCGACACATATTCACAGACTTAGAAAGGTTGAGCGCGATGACTTTTTACAACCAGATGGTGCCCGGCAACCGCGATGACGTTGAGATCGAGTGGCACGGTGGCCCTCGCGAGCAGGGCGGATACGCTACTGCTCGTCCGGCTGGCGGGTCGATTGAGGCCGTGAACGAGGCTCGCGGACGATACGAGCAGGCATGCGGGGCAGGCGACATCAACATGTCGGCCCCCGTGCCGCAGGAGCAGCATGAGGCTCCTCACGGCCCGGTCGACACCGTTCCGCGGGGGATGCGCACGATCACGGTCGCGGACGTGCCGCTCACGGTTGACCCGACGATCTTCGATGACTTCGAGCTGCTTGAGTCGCTCGCGGAGATTCAGCGCGGCGACATCCTCGCACTGCCGAGAGTTTTCCGCGCGGTCGCGGGCGAGCAGGCGAATGCGCTGCTCAACAGCATCCGGGATGGGCGAGGCCGCGTCACGGCGACAGCCGCGACTGAGGTGCTCGTGCAGATCATGAGCGAGCTGGCCCCAAAAGCCTGACCCTCGCCGCGATCCTGACGCGCGCGCCCGATGAGCTGGAGGCCGACTTCATCCGGTTCTTCGGGAGCGCCCCGCGCCAGATGCCAGCACGGCAGGCCGCGCGCCTCGCGTCCGTCGTCATCAAGCAGACGGAGTCCTGGACGCTGCGCGCCATCGACCAAGAGTGGCAGTGGAGGTCGCTCGACACGCACCTCTCTGCGATTCAGGCAGACTCGCTGCACTGGCTCCAGTGGGCAAAGACTGAGAACGCGCAGAAAGGCAGGGGTGCGCCGCCGCCGATCCCGCGCCCGGGCACAAGAGTCGAGATCGAGACCATGCCCGACACGGACTGGATCGACCAGCAGCTAGGCGCCGCCCGAGTGGCAGTTGACAACTAGATAAGGAGAGGGCATGGCCGAAGGCGCATCCCTGGGCACAGCCTGGATCGACGTCGTACCGTCGTTCAGGGGCCTCAAGAAACAGATCGCGTCTGAGTTCGGATCGGGCGACGTCACGTCAGCACTCACGGGCGCGACAGAGTCCTGGGGCTCGAAGATCGGGCAGTCGCTCTCGACGCACATCGGCGGTGCACTCTCCTCAATCGGTAAACTCGGCCTCGGTGGCGTCGCCGCAGCGGTCGGCGGAGTCACGGCCGCACTCACGGCGCAGATCCCCGCTGCAATAGCCGCGTCCGACGCCACCGACAAGTTCAAGAAGACGCTAGAATTCGCGGGCGTCGACCCATCGCGAATAAAGCAGCTGACCGACGCCGCCCAGTCATACGCGGACCAGACGGTCTACGACCTGTCAGACATCCAGTCGGTGACGGCCCAGCTCGCCGCCAACGGGGTCAAGGACTTCGACAAGATGGCCGAAGCGGCCGGCAATGTCAACGCGATCGCGGGCGGCACGAAGGAGACTTTCAAGCAGGTCGCGCTCGCACTCGTGCAGATAAACGGCGCCGGGAAACTGACGACCCAGGACTGGAATCAGATCGCTGCCGCTATCCCCGGCGCGTCGGGCAAGCTCCAAGAAGCCCTCAAACAAAACGCGGCATTCACGGGCAACTTCCGCGACGCTATGAGCGAAGGCCAGATCACGGCCGAGGAATTCAACCAGGCCCTCATGGACCTCGGATTCACCGACGTCGCAGAGCAAGCCGCGAAGTCCGCCTCAACCTTCGAGGGCGCATGGGGCAACCTAGAAGCCGCCGTCGAAAAGGGCCTCGTCGCCTCCCTCGACAAGGTCAAGGAACCGCTCACAGACATCGTCAACGCGGTCGGCGAGCAGCTCGGCCCCGCCTTCGACAGCGCAGGCAAGTACGTCGACATACTCGCCGAAAAGCTCCGACCATTCGCCGACGCAATGAAGGACGGCGAACTCACCCTCGAGGACATCGCAAAAGCCCTCGGAGAAGCGACCGGAGGATTCGCTGCGCTCGCGGGCGCGGGCATGCTGCTGGCTGATCCGTCGCTGATCATCGGGGCGTTCGATGCGCTTCCCTCGCCGGCCGTCCTCGTGGAGAAGTTCTCGGGCCTGGGGGGCGCGGTGAAGGAGGGAGCGAGCAAAGTATTTGAGCCTGCAGTCGAATCAGTCGGGAAGCACGCGGCGAGCCTCGGCAGTGCGCTGAAGTCTGGTGCGGGCGAGGCGGCGTCGAATGCATCTGCGGCGATCGGTGAGAAGATCGCCGGCGTTGGCCGCGTGATCCGCGAGGCCGGAGACAAACACATCGGGCCCTCGTTCGGGACTCTCAGCGAGAGGCTCTCCGGTGTCGGCGGTGTCATCAAGGAAGGCGCAGGCAAGGCCCTCGGTCCAGCTGTAGAGGCGATGCGTGGAGTCGGCCCGAAGATGGGGCAGGCGCTGGCGGGAGCGGCGAGCCCGATTGGCTCAGCGGTCGAGGGCCTGATCGGGCAGGTCGGAATGTTCCTGAATCCGGCGCGCTTCGGTAAGGTGTTGGCCTTCGGTGGCCTCATCGCGGCGGCAGTCGCCGGCATCGGCGCGCTGGTGCAGGCATCTGGTGGCGAGCTGACGACGCAGATTCAGACGATGATCTCGGATGTGGTGAGCAAGGTCTCGGAGTATGGCGCGCAGCTGGTGTCGAATGCGCCGCAGCTGATTGCCTCGGGCGCCGAGGCAATCAAGACGCTGATGACGGGTCTTTCAACCGCGCTGCCGGTCCTGCTCGACATGGCAGGCCAGATCATCGAGTCATTCGTAAGCGCTTTCGCGTCGTGGCTTCCTCAGCTGATCCCCGCTGCCGCGCAGATGATCGTTGCGCTCGTGCAGGGCCTGGTCGGAATGCTGCCGCAGCTCATCAGCGCGGGCGTTACCTTGATCAACGGTCTGACGGCCGGTCTGACGGCGGCGATCCCGGTGCTTCTCGAAGCGCTGCCTGGCATCATCACCTCCCTGCTCGACGCGATCTCACAGGGTGTCCCGCAGCTGATTCAGGCTGGCGCGGGCCTGCTGACTGGCCTGATCAACGGGCTGGTGCAGGCGATCCCGACGCTGGCGGCAGCGCTCCCGCAGATCGTCACGACGATCGTCACGACGCTCGTGCAGGCGCTGCCGCAGCTGATCAACGCGGGGGTCCAAGTACTGCAAGCGCTGATCAGTGGCCTGCAGACGGCGCTCCCAGCCCTGATCGAGATGCTGCCGCAGATCCTCACAACCGTCGTCACGACGATCGTTGAGAATCTGCCGCTGATCATCGAGGCCGGCATTCAGCTGCTGACGACGCTGATCAATGGCATCCTCGAAGCGCTCCCGCAGCTGATCGATATGCTGCCGCAGATCATCAACACGATCGTCACGACGTTGATAACGAATCTGCCGCTGATCATCAGTGCCGGCGTGCAGCTCCTGATCGGCGTCATCAACGGCCTTGTGCAGGCGATCCCGCAGCTGATCGCGATGCTGCCGCAGATCATCACGACCATCGTGACGGTCCTCGTGCAGAATCTCCCGCTGATTCTCAATGCAGGCGTGCAGATTCTGACGGGCTTGATCGACGGCATCATACAGTCCATGCCGGCACTGAAAAACATCTTCTTGGATGTGCCGAAACAAATCACGAGCGTCTTGTCGAGCGTGCCGTCAATGATGGTGTCGTCCGGCAAGAAAATCATTCAGGGCCTGATTGATGGAATCAAGTCAATGGCGTCTGCGGCGACAGGCGCAGTGTCAGACGTACTCGGCTCCATCCGCAAGTATCTGCCGTTCTCGCCAGCGAAGAAGGGCCCGTTCTCTGGTCACGGCTGGACGCTCTACTCGGGTCGCTCGATTGTCGAGGCCCTCGCCGAGGGTGTGGCGCAGCGCGAGCCGCTGTTCGAGGAGGCGATCAGGGACACGATCGCGGCCGGGCAGGAGCAGCTCGCTGGCCTGGAGGCTGGTGCGCTGTCGGTCACGGCGGGTCTTGGCGGGACGGCTGGTCTGGCTCGTATCCAGGCGACCGGGCCTCAGTATCTGGTCGTGCGTGACTCGGATGATCAGCTCATCGGGCGGATGCGCGTCGAGGCTGGCGGGGTCGTCTCGGATGGTCTCGCGCCTGCGTCGCGTTCTGCGCTGCGTGAGCGCATCGGATTCTAAGGAGCAAGGGAGAAACGCGTGGCGATTCAGTGGTCCGCATCGTCCGGCTACATGTCGGTCGGAGTCGAGATGTGGTACACCGGCGACCCTCACCAGGGGCACGTCGAGGTGTACGCGCAGTTCTGGCTCCGGTCGGACGGCTACGGGCATAATTTCTCGGCGAAAACCGACTGGTGGGGCAACGTCGGCGTCGGCTCGGAGACGGTGTCTTTCTCGTCGCCAACTGGCGCCACCGTGTACAAGGACATGGGCACGTCCCACTGGCGTGAGGATCTGCTGCCAAATCAGGAACGCTCGATTGGCGTCGGCTATTCGCTCGGGCCGATCTGGAACGGCGGGCACCCGTCAATGCAGGCGTGGCTTACGCTGCCTGCACGGCCGGCGAAGCCGCCGTCAGCTCCGTCGTACTGCAAGGCGACGCTGCGTGACGACGGAAAATCTGTGCTGCTCGAGTGGCCGGCGGCGAAGCCCGCGGATGCGTCCTCGCCGATCCGCTCGTATGTGATCGAGCGGTGGGATGCCTACTCGGACAACAACTCGGGGCCGTGGCTGCCACGCCAGTGGCACGTCGTGTCATGGGTGAACGCTGAAAACGCCCTGGTTCCAGTGTTCAAGATGGTTGACTACAAAGCGGTGTATGCGAACGACCGTTTCTGGTACCGCGTGTACGCGTCCCCGATCATCCCGACGCGTATCCGGGACATCTCGGACTTCGTGCCCGGCCCGCCGTCGCCACAGTCGAACGGCGTATCGACAGCGCCTGAGCCACCAGCGGAGCTGACGGCCGCGAAGACCGAGCGCGGGCAGATTCGCATCACCTGGAAAACGACATTCGCGTATCCGCAGGATGCGACCGTCGAGATCCTCGACGGCGACAAGAAGGTCGGCGAGGTGCGTGCCGACGCGGACGGCTGGGTCCATGAGGAAGCAGACCTGCAGGTGCCTCACACGTACCGCGCGATTCTCAAGACCGACAGGCTGGAGTCTGAGCGTTCGGCGCCGTCGAACACGATCCAGGTGCTGCAGAAGCCAGGGATTCCGGCCGTGTCCGGCCCCGGCACTTACGCTGCGGTCGGAGCCGTGCTGTTCACGTGGGCGCACAATTCGCTCGATGAGACGTGGCAGGAAGCGGCAGACATCCGGTACGCCACGGTGTACACGGAGACTGCGAACGGGCGCCGCGCCGGGGATTCCGGTCCTTGGCAGAGCGTCTCCGTCACGGGCTCGGCCCAGACTAAGACGATCGATCTGCCGGCCGGCGTGATCGATTACCAGATCCGCACGAAGGGGCAGTTCCGCGAGTACTCGGACTGGTCCCCGACCAGGCGGACGACTGTCACTTACGCGCCGGTCGTCGCGCTCGTTCCCGACGCGCTCACGCTCGACCGCTCCGCGTTCGACGGCGCGCTCGTCGTCTCGCACGTGACGGGCGCATCAACGACAGTCGCGGCCGTGCTCTGCGAGCTGCTCTCCGCGGACCTGCAGACCATCGAGCAGATCAAGGGCGCCGCGTCCGCGCTCGGCGTCGCGCCGACGTTCGCGCGCGCGCCCCTGCGGTTCAAGGCCCGGCTGGAGAATCGCGCGGAGTACGTTGTCCGCGCGAGCCTCACGGACGGATACGGCCTCACAACCACCGTCCAGCGGCGGTACAAGGTCGAGTACCCGACGCCGCCCGAGCCGATTGTGACAGCCTCCTGGGAAGAGGCGGAGGGAGACATGCTCATCTCGATTGCCTCCCCCGCTGTCCCCACCGGCAGCAAGCAGCCGCCGACCGTCGAGACGCGCCTCGAGCGATCAATCGACGGCGGGTTAACCTGGGCCCTCGTCGCCGACAAGCTCCCGCCATCGACGATGTACAAGGATCGGGAGTGCCTCACGAACGGTACGACCAAGTACAGGGTGACCGCGACGTCGGCAATGCCCTCATCGTCCGTGACGATCGTCGACGCGCTCGCGGATTCGCAGGCGGTGTGGATTTCTGCGGGGCAGGGCTTTTCGCGGTCGGTGCGCCTGGCGTGGAACCCTGTGACGGGCTCGCAGCTTGGTCTCGTGAATCGTGAGGTCAAGTATTTCGCAGGTCGTCAGCTTGGTGTTGAGTTGTCGGGGACCCAGCGTCAGCGGGTTGTCCAGGTCTCTGCGGCGCTGTTGGATTCGTCGGCGCGCGAGCGCCAGGCGCTCGAGGATCTGGCGTACATGCCTGCACCGTTCATGTACCGCGACCCCCTCGGCCGCGTCTTGTATGGCTCGCTGTCAGATGTGCAGCTCGGGCGCGAGGTCGGCGGGGTCTGGTCGGTCTCGGCGAAGTTGACGGAGGTGAATCGTGGGTGAGGCATCGCCTGCTCGGCAGGCGGATTATCGGGTGATGCTCACGACGCCGTCAGGGCAGGACATTGGCCTGCTCGATGGTGTCGAGTCTGGGTCGGTGACGCTGTCGGCGACGTCGCGTCTGCGAGCGTCGGGGCAGCTGAGCCTCACGGAGACCTCGCAGAACGTCGACTGGTTCAACGTGCATTCGCGCGTCGATTACGTGCCGGTCGGCATGCCGGGCTGGCCGGTCGCGACTTTCGTGATGTCGTCGCCGACACGCTCAGTCAGTGAGCATCGTGTGACCCGTGACGTCGAGCTCCTGTCGACGCTCGCGTACCTGGATCGCATGTCTACGGATCGTATCGAGCAAGTCGAGAACGACCACTTGACGACTGGCAAGTGGAGCTTGATTAAGCGATACGCAGCAAAGGCGAAGAATCTGCGGATGGGCTTTACACAGTTCGGAAACTGGGCGCTTGGCGAGGATCCGAAGATAATCAACGAGTCTATCGCGTATGACGTCGGCACTAATGTCCTGACAATGCTCAACGATTGTGCACGTGTCGTCGGCTGGGGTGCGCTCACACCGGACCCCTACGGCGTCATCACGGGAGGGCCGTACATCCGGCCGTCGCGACGGCCGGTGTCATTCGTTTTTCGTGAGGGGGACGCGGCGATTCATTCTGCTGAGTGGACGATCGACCGCGATGTATTCTCCGTGCCGAACGTTGTCGTCTGCGTGGGGACACCAGGGTCAGACGACACGCAGCGTGGGCAGGATGTGTACGGCGCGGGACCGACGCCGGCTGTCGTTGGGGTAGCAAGGAACTCCAGCCCGAGTGATCCGCTCTCAACTGTTAACCGGGGAGAGATCACGCACGTGGAGACTGGGGTCAAGGCCACCTCGCAGGATGCAATTGACAAGATTGCGCAGAGACTCCTCGAGGAGAAGTCAATGCCGGCCGCGTCGCTTGTAATCGAACACCTGCCGATCAACATCCGGCCGGGCGACGTCGTCGAGTTCGTCTCGCAGGGGCTGCGTATGCGCGGCACGGTGCAGGAGATGAAGATCCCGCTCTCTCCGACTGCGCTTGTCACAACGACTATCAAGGAGGTACAGGGTGTCTGAGCTCGAATATCTCGCTGGTGTCATCGCCGACATGCGGCGGCAGCTCGACGCACAGCCAACGTACCAGTGGGCGACGTGTGTACGGAATCCGAAGCAGGGGCACATCAACGTGCGCTTTGACGCAGACCTCTGGCGCCGCGGATCAGACGACAATGATGGGATCATGGCTGTGCCAGATCGCCTACTCACCCGGAAGGCATATCCGGGGGACCGAGTCCTCGTCCAGATTCATCAGGGCACGATGCAGGCACTCGCCTCGACGAGGACGTATCAGGACCGTTACCTGGACCTTGCGAAAATGGATGATGCCGGCCGTGTCGTCATCGTGCCAGGTGGCGGCGGGGGGACAGGCCAGCAGGGCCCGAAGGGAGACCAGGGCCCGAAGGGCGACCAGGGCGAGCGCGGCCCGGCCGGCCCGCGAGGCCCGAAGGGCGATCAGGGTGAGGCTGGTCCGCGAGGCCCGAAGGGCGACCCTGGCGAGGCGATCACGGTTGTGACGCCGGCCGGTGTCATCGCGGCCTTCGCCGGGGCATCCGCGCCGACCGGCTGGCTCCTATGCGATGGGAAAGAGTACGACCGTCGCACCTACCCGGAGCTCGCAAAGGTATTCGGTAGCGGCTTCCGTTTCCGTGTCCCCGATCTGCGCGGCCGCTTCGTCCTTGGAGCGTCGTCGACGCATCCTGCTGGCGAGCAGGGCGGCGAAGAGACGCACACACTGACGACAGCGGAGATGCCGCGACACCAGCACCAGATCGGCGGCGAGTCCGGTCAATGGGGCGGCGGCGCTGGCATCTACCAGACCAATTTTGCGGGCGGTGGCGGGTGGCCCGGCATCTCGTCGTTCGGCGCGGGATACCTCGACAGGGCTGTCGCCAAAGTTGAAGGGCAGTCGCAGCCGTTCAACATCATGCCGCCCTACGTCGCGATGAATTTCATCATCAAGACCTGACAGGCCGCGCACCGGCCTGCCACACATCACGCCCCGACCACCGCACCTGGTGGCCGGGGCTTCCTACACCCATGAAAGGACTGATCATGGCACCCGATCTTCAGACGATGCCCGAAACCAAGACCCAGGAGGACGAGCTGCTCGGCCTCCTGACCGAACGCAACCTCACTCAGCGTGAAGGAGGCCAGGCATGACCACCTCCCCCAATGACCCCCGCGTCGTCGCAGCCGTCGACACCGCCCTGCGAGCCATGCTCGACGAGGTCGGCCACGTCGGCGGCGACAAGTACTGGAACGCCGTCGGCAAGCCTGACTTCCGAGGCTACGCCTGGTGCGGAGCTTTCCAGGTCTGGGGCTTCCTCCAAGCCGGCGTCAACCTCATGAACGCCGCCTGGTGGTACTACGTCCCGTACATCAAGAACTTCGCCCAGCAGATCGGAGCCTGGTCAGACGAACCAGGCTACGGCCGGCAGGCAATCTACGAGTGGCACGGCGACGGCATCGCCGACCACGTCGGCGCGTCCTGGCCCGACCCCGCCGCGACCCTCTACCGTGCCGTCGAGGGCAACACCAGCATGGGCGGATCCCAGGACAACGGCAACGGAGTCCTGGTGAAGTACCGCTACGACGAGGACATCCTCGGGTGGGTCGACATGCACGTCGTGCTCGCCTGGATGATCGACAACGGCCGCTGGGACGGCGGCGGAGCTGCGCCCGCGCAGTCCGGCCCGACCGACATCACGGCCCTGCAGCGCGCGGTCGGTGCAGACCCCGACAACGTACTCGGCCCCGACACTCGCCAGCGCATCCTCGCCGTCGCTGCCGCATCCACCTGGGGAGGCACCGAATTCCCCTTCGGCGTCGAATACACGCAGCGAGTCGTGGGCGCAGAGCCAGACGGCATCTGGGGTGAAAACTCAGAAGCCGCACACGACACCATCGTCGGCCTCATTCAGGCCGCAGTCGGTGCGTACCAGGACGAAATCTACGGAGCGGCAACCAACGCCGCAATCAGCATCGCGCTCGCGGGCGCAGAGACCGCGTGAGAAGGAGACAGAAGTGAATCAGAGTGGCATTCTGCTCGGCTTGCAGTCCGACCCGTTCGTGACGTCGGTGCTTATCGGCGTCGTGTGGCCGCTCATCCAGGCGGCGCTTGACCGCCCGTACTGGACGCGCCAGCGTCGCGTCTGGCTGACGGTCGCAGTCGCCGTTGCCGTGACGGCCGGCGTCTGGGTCTCGGGATCATACCCGGCGACCTGGCAGCTCATCGTCTCGCAGGCGACCGTGTTCCTTGGCGTCGCATGGACGGTTTTCCAGATCCTCTCGGGGATCAAGGTCGGCGGCGTGAGCATCATTGATTGGGCCGGGGCGCTCACCCCTGGCGGCGAGACCCTCGACGACGTGCGAGCACGCGCGCCCGAGGCGGTGACACCCGGCAACTCAGGCGGTGAGACGCAGCCGTGAGCGGCATCCTCTCCGACCCGAAGATAATCGAGGCCACAAACGGCCTCATCGCGATCCTCCTAGCCGGCCTCGGTGGCGTCGTCGCAATGTGGTTCGCTCACCTCAAGGCGAGCATGGAATCACACATGCAGCGCGTCGCCAAGGCCGCAGAGGAAGCGAGGAAAGCCGCACAGTCAGCTGACGCCCAGGTCAGCAATGACCACACGACGAACTTCCGAGATGACCTCGACGAAGTCCGTGACGCCGTCAAGGCCGTCAACGAAACAGTCGGGGCGCTAACAATCCTGCCCGAGAAGTTCGAGGGTCTATCATCGATGGTCGACAGCGTCGCCTCGACGCTCGAGACCCACGGAGCGAGCCTGTCGGACATGAGGGAACGGATAGACAGAATCGATGAGCGCGGCAGCAGGATGGCCGCTGAGATACACGATGAGCGCACAGCGCGCGAGTCGGCTCAGCGGATGATCGACTCGCACGCTCACGACACGCATCGCGCGATCTACGAGCGGATCGAGGCGCTGGAATCGCGTATCAACGCATAAAAGCCCCCACCTGCCGTCAAGGCAGGTGGGGGCTTTCGTTGTACCCACCCCGTACCCGCACGCATGAGAAAGTGGCGGGATTGCAACGAATGGGCGGAATATGTGGAGATGGGGGGAATCGAACCCCCGTCCAATAGCCGACCCCGAATTCTTCTCCGAGCGCAGTCTACGGTTTTATTTCTCAGCCCCCGGCATTGCATAGACTCACCACCGGATAGGCTCAGTTGATTGAGTGTCGGAGCCGCCCCACCAACATGGGCGACTCCCAGTGGCTCCCTAGACGACGCCAGACACCGGGCCGGAAGCAACTCCCGGGCTGACGGACTAAAGGTTCAGGCTGCGATATCAGGCAGCGAGAACGTAGTCGGTGCGATTCTGTTCGGCACCTATTGGTTTGCACGCATCGTTAACGAGTTGAGCGTACATTCTCGGCTCGCTTCACTTCGATCGACGACCACTGTCGAAACCGATCATCCCCTCTTGAGTTTTCAACTCACCGACGCCCAGCATCACGCCAGACCGTCGGATACACCAGCATACGCCCACGCACCCCACACGTCAAGGGAAAACAGGAGCCACCCAGGCGACCACGCGGAACCCCGACAACCGGCCACTGCCTCGTCCCCGACGGAGCCCACCAGAGCCCCAGAGGCACCCGGCAGCGCAAGCCTCACAGCAGCTTCGTCGCCTCCAACTTCTCCACCATGCGCCGATTCTTGCGCACCAGCAGCGGACGCAGCGCCAGCCCCAGGAACGCGGTGAACAGGATGAAGGAAGCCAGGAACCACATGGCGTCCCCGTACTCGTGGCCCGAATACCCGGCGATCGACGCACGCAGCGCCGTGATCGCGTGCGTGGCCGGCAAGAACGGCGACACCGACGAGAAGAAAGACGGCAGGATCGCCAGCGGGAACGCTCCCCCGGCACCCGAAATCTGCAGGACGAGGAGCAGCACCCCCAAGGCCTTGCCCGCGTTCCCGAACGTCGCGATGAACGTGTACAGCAGGAATGAGAACACGACGGCCGTCAGCCACAAGGTCCCCATAAACTCCAGCGGGTGCGCGTGCTGGACCTTCAGGAAAAACAGGTCCCCCAGCCCCACCAGGGTCGCCTGGGCCAGCGCGATCGTCCCGAAAATCAGGTAGCGCCCCAAGAATCCCGTCGCCAGTCGAAGCGGCTTCGCCGTGAGCGAGGCGCGCAACGGGTCGTCCTCGGCCAGCCCCTCCACGACGTTGGAATCCGTCACGTCCGAACGCATGGACACGACCATGAGGATGGAGCCGACCCACAGGGCCAGGATCGTGTACAGGGGCGCCATCTGGGAGCCGAAGTTCGCCACGGGGAACACCGGGACGGTATCCACGCCGACGGGCGCCGCGAGAGCGGCCGCCAGCGCCTCGGGATTATTCCCGATGACCGTGCGAAGAGTCGACAGGTCCCCACCCTCCAGGGCCTCACTCAGCGACGAGTGCAGGGAATCCATCTTGTCTGCGGCCTCGCGCAGCTCCGAGGCCGCCGAGTTCAAGCTGTCACGCAGGCCGCTCAGCCTCTCTCGCGCGCTCCCGGCCCCATCCGACGCGGTGGACGTCGCCGTCTTAAGCGAGGAGCGCACCGACGACAGGGACGTCTGCGCCGAGGACAGGGTCCCCGCCAGGGAGTCGAGCTGCGGCTTCAGGTTGGTGTCGTAGTCGCTCGACAAGCCGTCGATGGCCGAGCGAGCATCCGCGATCAGACCGTTCACGGAGTCGTGGTTGGTGGCCGCGTTCGCCGACTTATCGCCAAGGTCGCTGGCAGCGCTACGAAGGTTCGTCGCCAACGTGTGCAGGCGGTCGGCCGCGCCCTGAAGCCGGTCGAGGGAGGCCTGCGAGACGGGCGAACCGGGCAGATTAGCCAGCGTCGACTCGATCGACTCGTAGGAGGCGGCGTGCGTGTCCAAGGCTTCCGCCTGGGAACGCAGGGACGTAGCCGCATCCGACACGCTCGTCTGGCCCGAGGAGTACACGCTCTCCACCGCCGCCGACAACGAATCGAGCGAACTCCTCGACGAGTCGATAGCGTCCGACACGGACGCCACGGCTGCCGTCGCGGAGGCCGCGAGCCCGCTGGCGCCGCTGTGCGCGCTCGCCTGGGCGTTGGTCGCGGAGGACTTCGCGCTGCCCACACCCGCCACGAGCGCACTCGTCGAATCAATCATGGTCAGCGACGAGCCGGCCAAGGACGAGTAGGACTGCGCGGAATCGGCTGCCGTGCGTAGACGCGACGCGACCGTCTGCACGCGCGTATCCAGCGCGGACACGGTGCTCACCGCGGTCGGCGACGACAGGACATCCCCGATGGAAGAGGCCGTATCGAGCGCGACTTCGGCCAGCGTCTGAGTGAAGATCTGATTCACCTGGGCGCTCACGGCCTCGGCCCCCTGACCGGCGAGCTTGGGGCTGATGCCGTTCTTCTTTTCGTTGACGTAGTAGGTCATCGGGGCGCTCGTCGCCTCCCCGTCGAAGAAAGTCAGCATGTCCTTCGAAAACTCGGCAGGGATAACGATGGCCGCGTAAAACTCGCCCGAACGCGTCCCCTCGACGGCCTGATCCTCCGTGGCGATCACCCAGTCGAAGCTCTCGTTTTTTCGCAGAGCCGAGACGACCTGGTCGCCGATGTTGAGATGCAGCGGCACGAGGTCGGACTTGTAGCCCTCGTCCGTGTTCGCGATCGCGATGCGCAGGGACCGCGTATTGCCAAAAGGATCCCACGAGGCCGCGACGTTGAACCAGGCAAACAGGGAGGGGATGACGACGAGCCCGAAGGTCACGACGCTCGCGATGAGCGAGCGGCGCGCGCGACGCAGGTCGGCACGGTAGATGGCCCACACGGTTCTCACTTCGCGTCCTCCTCGTCCTCGGCGCCGTCAGGTATATCAACGAGGCCGGGGTCGGGACCGTCGATCTCGTCGCTTTGCGCTGTCCGTTCCTCATCCACGAGGCCGGGGGCGGGACCGTCGGTCTTCTTTCCTTGCGGGGAACGCGCGGTGTCGGCAGAGCCCGGGGAGTCCTCGTCCACGGCTTCCCCAGTGACATCATTGCCATGCTCGGCGTCGTAGTGAGCGAGGGAAGCCTCCAAGGCCGAGGAAATCGACGCGCTCACGGCGGCCGCACCGAGCGCGATACGCGAGCGCGCGCCCTGCACGCGGCGGGTGAGGAGCGAGCGCACGTCCCCCTCATCCATGGCGCCGAGGAGCTGCTGACGCTCCAAGGCCTCGCGCACGTACTGCAGGCCGATCAGGAACATGATGACGAGGAGGACCCACACGATCCAGGCGCCCAGCACGACCGGCACATCGGCGGCATTCGTCACCGACAGGACCGCAAGAATCACCGGCACGATGACGCCGACGACGATCGACACGCGGCGAATCCTCGGGTAGCGGCGCTCGAAGCGGGAAGCCCGAGAACTCACCGAGCGCTGGAAACCATCGTGATCCGCCAGGGCCGCCACGATCTGGCTGAGGCGATAGCGTTTGGAGGGGACGCGCGTCGCCTCGGCGAGGAAAAGACCGGAAGAAGCCAGATCGCGGGTGACCATGGCATTCAAGTTGACCAGGAACGGACGCAGTGCCAACCCAATGGCGAAGGCAACCAGCGCCTGCAGGCCGAGAACCGCCAGGCACGCCAAGTAGGCGTGTCCGTAGAACCCCGCGACAGTCTCACGAAGTGCGTTGATCCCGTATGTGAAGGGGAGTACGGGGTGCAGAAAACGGAAGAAGGAAGGCAACATCTCGATCGGATACAGGCCGGCCGATCCGGGAATCTGCATGACCATGATAACGACGCACAGGCCCTTGCCAATGTGCTGGAAGCACGTCGAGAGCATGTACACGATCGAGGTGAACACCAGCGAAATCATGATGGATGTGCCGACAAAAGCAGGACGAGAGACAGTCTGGACGCCGATGATCAGATCACCGGTCGACACAACGAGCGCCTGGATGACGCCGAAGGAGGCGAGCAGCATCCATCGGCCCATGTACTTGGCGGCCGACGATGTCGGGCCGATGCCCTCTTCATCTACGTCGAGCTTGAGAAGGAGGACGAGCGAAAACGCGCCGATCCACAGGGCCAGGTTCGTGAACAAGGGCGCCATCGCCGACCCGTAGGAGGCCACCGGGTACACCGCCTGGGTCTCAATCGAGGTCGGCGACGCCATGAAGGACGCGATCGAGGCCGCGTTGGTCCCCAGGGTTTCTGACAGGTCGCGCAGCGTATTCGAGGAGGCCACCGACGAGATGTCCGTCGACACCGTCTCCAGGTCCGACTTGATGGCGCTGACGTTGGTCGCGCTGGTCGACGTCGACTTCTTCGCGTCATCCAGGAGAGAATCGAGCTGATCGAGCAGGCTCGAGACCTGATCGCGCTGGCCGCGCAGGGTATCCAGGGAACCGCGCATCGACGAAGAGGCGCTCGAGAAATCGTCCAGGGCGCTCGACAGGGGCGGGACCTGGCCAGAAACCCCCGCGCGCGCGTTCGACACGGAGGTCTGCACGGACGACGCGGCGCTCGAGGCCGACGAGAGCGCCGTCGAGATCGAGGTCGAAGTGGTGGACAGGTCAGAGTTCAGGGTCGTCAGGTCGCTCAGGGCAGTAGACAGTGCGCTGTTCTGGCTGCTCAGGTCGCTCAGGGCGCTGCCCGCGACGGGAAGGTTGCCCACCCCGGCCGCGTTCAGCTCGGACAGGACGGATCCAAGAGAGTCATTAATCGACGTGCCCTCCGACAGGAGCCCGTCGATCCTGCCCGACGCCCCCTGCACGACGCCGTCCATGCTCCCCGCGTCGGCCGACAGGTCGGCCATCGCGCTCGACGTGGTGGAGGAGAGCCCGTCGAGGACCCCGCCCATCTGGCCCGAGAAGTCCGCCAGGGAGGAACGCGCATCGGTCACCAGCTCATCGGCCTGGTCAAGGGACGAGGACAGATCCGCGGCCGCCGAGTCCAACTCCGTCAGGGTCGTGCGGGCCGAGGACACCGACGCCTTCGCCGAGTCGATCGTCGTGCCCATACCGTCCAGGCTGCTCGACGCGCTCGCCAGCTTCGACGAGGCCTCCCCCAGCGACGCCGTCAGGTCCGATCGGGCCTGGTCAGCCCGGTCCGCGAGACTCACCCCGGCCTCGGACGCCTTCTCAGATAGCACCTTCGCGACCGCGGACACGAAGGTCGAGTTGATCTGGCGGTCCAGCGCCGTCGCGCCCGCCCCCGTGATCTTCGGGGCCACCGCGTTATTCTTCTCGTTAACGTAGTACTGGATGTTCGGCTGGACGTAGGTGCCGTCGACGATGCCCGTCAGGTCACGCGAGAAGGAAGCCGGGATGACGAACGCAGCGTAGGAGTCACCGCGCTCGACCTCTGCGCGCGCCTCATCGGCGCTCACGAAGTGCCAACCCAGCTGATCGTTTTGCTTCAGCTGCGTCTCCAACATCGCACCGACGTTCACCGTGCCGAGCTTGTCCTTGGTCGCCCCAGCGTCCTCGTTGGCCACGGCCACGCGAATGTGGGAGGTCTGCGAATACGGATCCCAAAACCCCACGATGTTGAACCACGCGTAGAGCGCAGGCACGAACGCCACACCAACGATGACAATCCAGGCGACCGGAACACTCACCAGCCTACGAAGATCACGGCGAAAAATCCTGACGGAACCTCGCACGAAATCGCCTTCTTTCCCCTACCTGCGGGCCTGCTTCACGTAGCGGCGCATCGCTCGCTCGGCCTCGCGCTGATCCTGCTTCTCGCGCAGGGCCTGGCGCTTATCCCATTCCTGCTTGCCCTTAGCCAGGGCGACCTCAACCTTGACGCGGCCCCCGATGAAGTACAGCTCCAGGGGCACAATCGTGTAGCCCTTCGCGGCCACGCGGTCCTGCATGCGCTCGATCTCCGCGCGGTGCAGCAGCAGCTTGCGCTTGCGCGTGGGCGCGTGGTTCGTCCACGAGCCCTGCGAGTACAGGGGGATGTTGGCGCCGTACAGCCACGCCTCTCCCCCGTTGATCTCGACCCAGGCGTCGACGAGGGACGCGCGACCCATGCGCAGCGCCTTCACCTCGGTGCCCATGAGGGCCAGGCCGGCCTCCCACGTGTCCTCAATCGTGTAGTCGTGGCGAGCCTTCTTGTTACGGGCGATCGTCTTCTTCGCGTCGGAGGCAGCCTTGGCGCGCTGCCCCTCCGTGGGCTTGGGCTTCTTCCATTCCTTGGGCATGACCTGCCTCCCTCCAGACTCGTATTCCTGCTCAGACAGGAAAGACCCCCGCAGCGAAAACGCTACAAGGGTCAATCCTAACGCGGATTACAAATAATCCATCGGTTCAACGTAGTTTCCGTTCTCACGAACACCGAAATGCAGGTGGCAGCCCGTCGCGTAGCCGGTCGAGCCGACTTCACCCAGAGCGTCGCCCGCGTTCACGTACTGTCCGGGAGAGACGTACTGGGCCTGCATGTGCAGGTATTCCGTGATGACGGAGTTGCCGCCGACGATGCCGTGGTTGACATCCACGTAGTTGCCCGCCGACACGTCCGCGGAGACGGCGCTGACGTAGCCGGAGGCGACCGCGCGAATGATGGTGCCGCAGTCGGCCGCCATGTCCGTGCCCGAGTGGCCCTTCATGTAACCCAGCACCGGGTGGTAGCGCATACCGAAGGGACTGGTCACCACGATGGGGATGTCGAGGGGGTTACGGAAGCCCGAGGAGGACGTGTAGGACACGCCCGTGGCCTGGTTCGCCGCGTCGATGGCCGCCAGCTCATCGCTGCGCGCCTGGTAGTCGGCCTCAGCCTGGTCGAGCGAGGCCTGCACGTCGCCCTTCTGCGCGTCCCACTCGGCCTGCTTCGCGGAGGCCTGATCCTTGAGCGTATTGAGGTCCGTGAGCTTGGCGTCGGCGTCGTCCTTCGCGGTTTTCGCGTCCTTTTCCGCCTGCGCGGCCTTGGCCTCGAGGTCGGAGATGCGATCCGTGATCGCGCCCTGGCGTGTGGACTGCGTGCGCTGGGAGGAGGAGACGTCCAGCGCCGAGGTCATGGTCTGGTTTTCGGTGCGCAGCGCCATGTCAGCGACCGCTGCCCGCTCCGTGATGGACTCGGTGCCGCCGGAGGTCAGGGCGACGGCGACAGGGTCGACGTTGCCGTCGCGGTACTTGCGGCGAACCAGGTCGCCGATTGCCCGCTGGGAGTCGTCGGCCTGCGTGTTCGCGTCGGTCAGCGAATCGTCGATGCGGGTCTGTTCGCCCTTCGCGGCGTTCAGCTCGCCCAGGACCGTCGTGTGTTCGCGCGTCTTCTTGTCGTAGTCGGCCACGGCGTTGTCGTAGGCGGTCTGCGCGTCGGGAATCTGGGCGTTGAGGTTTTGCAGATCGATAAAGACCTGCGCCAGCGACGCGTCGATGCCTTCGAGCTGAGACTGGAGCGCATCGACGGTCGCCTGCGCGTTAGCCACCGCATCAGCGGCGGCGTCGCGGTCGTCGTCCGCCCGTGCGGGCAACGTCTGGCTCATCGCGACGAACGAGGCGAACGCGAGGGCCAGGGCGCCCGCTCGGACGAAGCCGCGGCGGGGACGACGATGAAGAGAAAACATGCGACTCACGCCTTCGTGTACTTGGCCAGCGAGAACATGGAGGCGATAACCGCCAGCGCCACCGCGGCCAGGACGAGGATCGGCGTCATGATCGCCACCTCGCTCATACCGATAAAGTTCGTCCACTTGAAGGCGGGTGCCATCCACCCCTGGACGACGAAGTGCACGCCCGCGAACAGGGTGCCGATCGCGAAGGCTGCGCCCACCAGTGCGGCCAGCGCGCCCTCGATCATGAAGGGGGCCTGGATAAACAGGTTCGAGGCGCCCACGTAGCGCATGATCTGGGTTTCCTGCTCGCGGCTCATGGCGCTCAGGCGGATCGTCGTGGAGATCAGCAGGATCGCCGCGACGACCATGATCGCGCCGAGGCCCAGGGCAGCCGTGCGGGCGGCGCCCAGCACGCGGAACAGCGGTTCGACGACCTCACGCTGGTCGCGCACCTCGGACACACCGGGGGTACCGGAGAACTCCTCCTTGACCACCGAGTACTGCTCGGGGTTGACCAGCTTGATGCGGAACGCGAACTGGAGCATGTCCGGAGTGGTCCACTGGGTCAGTGCGTCGTTACCGTTGAGGCGCTTGAAGTTCTCGTAGGCCTCTTCCTTGGTCTCCTCGTAGACAGTTGCCACGTAGGGCGTCATTTCGGAGGAGGCCAGCTTGGTGCGCACGGCGTCGATCTGTTCCTCGGTCGCCTCGACTGAGTTGCAGTTGGGGGCGGCGTCGTTGATGGCACACATGTAGATGGTGACCTCGATCTTGTCGTACCACTCCGACTTCATCTTGGAGACCTGCATCTGGGTCAGGCCGGCGATGCCCACGAAGAGGAGGGACACGAAGGTCACGAGGATGACGGCGACGCTCATCGCGCGGTTACGCGACAGGCCCTTGCCGACCTCGGACAGAATAAAACGAAGCTTCACTGGTCTTACCTCCCGGCCCCGTAGACGCCGCGGTTCTGGTCGCGCACGACGTCGCCGTTGGCGAGCTCGATGACGCGCTTACGCATCTGGTTCACGATGTCCGCGTCGTGGGTAGCCATGACGACGGTCGTGCCCGTGCGGTTGATTCGGTCAAGGAGACGCATGATGCCCAGCGACGTCTCCGGGTCAAGGTTGCCGGTGGGCTCGTCCGCGAGCAGCAGCTCGGGGCGGTTCACCATGGCGCGCGCGATAGCGACACGCTGCTCCTCGCCACCGGACAGCTCGTGCGGCAGGCGCGATTCCTTGCCGGACAGGCCCACCAGCTCGAGGGCGTCCGGGACGGCGGTCTCGATCGCGTGGCGAGGCTTGCCGATGACCTGCATGGCCAGGGCGACGTTCTCGTACACGGTCTTGGAGGGCAGCAGTCGGAAGTCCTGGAAGACCGTGCCGATCTGGCGGCGCAGCTTCGGAACCGCCCACGTGGACAGCTTGGACACGTCCTTGCCGAGCACCCACACCTTGCCGCTGGTCGCCTTCATTTCGCGCATGACGAGCTGCAGGAACGTGGACTTGCCGGAACCCGACTTGCCGACGAGGAACACGAATTCTTCGCGTTCCACCTCCAGCGAGACGTGGTCCAGCGCGGGCTGGGCACCTGGCGTGTACACCATGGTGACATCATCAAAACGAATCATGGGACCGTCCGATCGGGGTCAATAGTCTCTGTCAGATTAGGTAACGATGGGGTCACGACCCGGCTGCGACACGCGGAAAACCGGCGGTGTGGTTTGTTCAGCGCCACCCGCGCCAGTTCGGGGATGCGGGCGGCCCCAGCCTCGTTCATGGATTGACGAGGCCGGGGCCGGGTTGCGCGTATGGGCGATGCTCAGTCCTGAGCGGCTTTCTGCTCGTTCTTGCGCCAGCGAATGCCAGCGTTGATGAAGCCGTCAATGTCTCCGTCAAACACGGACTGGGGGTTGCCGGATTCGAACTCGGTGCGCAGGTCCTTCACCATCTGGTAGGGCTGGAGCACGTAGGAGCGCATCTGGTCACCCCACGAGGCCTTGACGTCGCCGGCGAGTTCCTTTTTCTTTGCTTGTTCTTCCTCGTGGCGCAGCACGAGGAGGCGGGACTGCAGGACTCGCAGGGCGGCTGCGCGGTTCTGGATCTGGGACTTCTCATCCTGCATGGACACGACGATGCCCGTCGGGATGTGGGTCATGCGCACGGCCGAGTCGGTCGTGTTCACGGACTGGCCGCCGGGGCCCGAGGAGCGGAAGACGTCCACCTTCAGCTCGGACTCGGGGATCTCGATGTGGTCCGTGGTCTCAATGAGGGGGATGACTTCGACGGCCGCGAAGGAGGTCTGGCGACGTCCCTGGTTGTCGAAGGGGCTGATGCGCACGAGGCGGTGGGTGCCTGCCTCGACGCTCAGCGTGCCGTACGCGTAGGGGGCCTGGACTTCGAATGTCGCCGACTTCAGACCGGCTTCTTCCGCGTAAGAGGTGTCCATGACCTTGGTCGGGTAGCCGTGGCGCTCTGCCCAGCGCAGATACATGCGCAGGAGGATCTCGGCGAAGTCGGCGGCGTCTACGCCGCCCGCGCCGCTTCGGATCGTAATGACGGCGTTGCGCTCGTCGTACTCGCCGTCCAGCAGCGTGCGGATCTCCAGGTCGGACAGGTCCTTATGCAGCTTCTCCAGGTCAGCCTCGGCCTCCGTCAGGATGTCAGCGCCCTCGTCGGGATCCTCGGCGGCCATTTCCACCATGGCTTCAAGGTCATCAATGCGCTCACTCATCTGCGTGACGCGGTCAAGCTCGCTCTGGCGGTGGCTCAGCGCGCTGGTGACAGCCTGCGCGGCGCTCGGGTCGTCCCACAGGTCGGGGGCGGCTGCCTTCTCGTTCAGCTCGGCGATCTGTGCGCGCAGCTTGTCCGGCTGCACGACAGCGAGGATGTTCTCCATCGTGGTGCGCAGGGACGGGATCTCTTCAGAAAATTCAATGGCCACGCACCCAGGGTAGCGGATCGGAAGCCCAACGAGGAACGCTAAGGGGCGACGGTGGCGGGGCTTACTCCCCTATCGACGCCAGATACGACGGCGCCCCGACGCCACACAGGACGCCGAGGCACCGAAAAGAGAGCGGATCAGATGAGACCCATCGCGATCATCGCATCGGCCACCTTGCGGAAGCCCGCCAGGTTCGCGCCCGCCACGTAGTCGCCCGCGACGCCGTATTCCTCGGCGGTGGCGACGGTGTTCGCGTGAATGTCGACCATGATCTGGTGGAGCTTCGCGTCGGTCTCCTCGAAGGGCCACTGGG
>ERZ773018.205-NODE-205-length-39712-cov-10.828504_pt1 | contig 39712 bp, 30 predicted proteins | sample MGYA00580840_ERZ773018 | MGnify/ENA primary metagenome ERZ773018 (study PRJEB29015, sample SAMEA2738125) | human oral metagenome | biome: human oral; feature: human-associated habitat; material: saliva | place: China | collected 2256 ... | reverse complement strand
CCCCCGTTTATCTAGAGCTCGAGCGATTACTGCTTGATAAAGCGGAATGCCTGGGCTTTCGAACCGTTGTATCCGTAGATCTGCAGAGGCGTTCCATCAGCATTTCGCCCGCCTTCTACGTCAAGCACGGGCACCAGAGCGAGGGAGGAGTAGATGATGAAATGGTCATGATAATCAGGATTTCCAAGAATCAGCCATTTCTGCGCGCGCGTACCGTTTGCAGGCTGCTGAGTGATCTTGGTTCCGAAGACCTTGCTGCCACCATAGACATCCATAACCTTCCCTGAGCCAACATTCGTCAAGACGACGTATCGCTGCGCATCGTAACTGACGCGCCACTTTTGAGCAGGACTACCATTCGCCGAATAGAGCCACACTCGAGCACCAGCATCCTTAGATCCCCACTGGACGTCCACACGCTTTCCAGGAGCGGCTAGTGGTTCAATCTCGTAGATTCCTTCTTCGAGAAAGTCACTATGAGGCGCAACACGATCATTGAGACGCATTGGGTGATCAACCTTGTCTAACTCCCACTGCTGAGCAGTCGTCCCATTGGGAAGGTAGCCATCAATGGCTCGTCCATCTTGAGCAACACCGCCCCTGAGGTCGACGACCAATCCCGTCCCCACATTACGAAACACGTAGGCCCCACCCGCAACCGAAGTGATCACCCATTTTTGATTCGGATTGTTCAGATCCGTTGTCCAAACCTGAAGTTGACGGCCCGGAATGGGTGTCCCGTCTGTACTATCCAGGGATTTACCCGACCAAACATTTTCGAGGCGGTAGTAGCCATCGCCGTCACGGGAGATCTTCCAGATTCCGTCGTCGGAGAGGTTTCCACCTGACAGCCGGACCTTTACGCCGTTGTCTAGCGAATAACCTGTCGAAAGATAGTTGTCAACGTCCACCCCACTCCAAATAAAGTAGTAACCGGGGGCAATATCTGCCTGTCCCTCAGCGCTCACCGATGGCTTTGTCGGGATGAATGCAAAGCTTTGAGCATCGGAACCATTTGCTGTCCACAGCTGAACATTCGCCCCTGCGGAGCGACGAGCACCTGAAATATCCAAGACGATCGAGGAATCCAGTGCCGAAACGATGGTAATACGCCCCTTATCCCCAGTGACGAGCTTCCACTTCTGTGCGCGGCTCCCATTGTTACTCCATTGAGCGACATTCGTTCCGGGGCGAGATGACCCCCACTGCGCGTCAAGAACCTTACCCGAGGCAACATTGGTGATGGTCGCAAACCCCTCAGAGTCATAAGAGACTCGCCATTTCTGAGCAGCACTCAGGTTGGAATTCCACAACTGCACATTCGCGCCGTCATTCCGGCTCGCCGCCCAAACATCGAGAACCAAGTCATCAGCAAGCGCAGACTTAATGTAGTACTCACCCGCCACTACTGCGCTAGGCGCCGTCAGCGTCGCGCCAATGGAAGGCGTTGCAGGAGCAGCATCTGCAGGTGCCGTTACACTCCCAACACCTAAGACAGTTGACAGCAGTGTTGCAATAAAAATGCGCCGAAGGGGGCGCTGCGGCATCGAAGGATATACACGGTGCATGAGAATCAAACCCATCTATTGGAGGGAAGCTATGGCACAAAACTAGGAATGCGCCTTTGCATAATCTGGATGGACAATTGCAAGCTTAGCAATTCATTACTTTAACTGTCACCGATTACCTGAATCGTTTAGATTCAAAATGTTGCGAAAGCGTGAAAAACTAGGAAAAACCGGAACTCGGGATCCCGGATAAAAAATGGAGCCACCTGTCGGACTCGAACCGACGACCGTCCGCTTACAAGGCGGGTGCTCTACCAACTGAGCTAAGGTGGCAACCCACATAGTGTGCCATGAGTGGGGCCACAAAGACGAATTAAAAACCGCAATGTGCCTCACACGCCACTTCACGATCCTCACCATCTCCCGGACACAGTCCACAAAGCTCAGGGCGCGTCTCCAAAGAAACAACAGGGGCGCATGCACGACCATGTCACGCACGCGCCCCTGAAAAGCCCGATCACATAAGAGCGATCAGCAGCATCACTTCGATGCAGATGCCGGACCGGCAGCTTGAAGCTGAGCAGTAATCACGGGATAGAAATCCTTGACACTGGTTGCCTTGACGCCCTTGAAATCAACGACGGCTTTATCGTTCACAACGAACTCAGGAGTTCCCAAAGATCCATTTTCGCGACCGTCAATCTTCGCCTCAGCCCACGTGTTGGTCGACTTGGTCAGATAGTCATTCACACCGTTTTCGGGGAAGGTGTCAATAACATCTTGCGGAATTCCCACCTGCGCAGCGATTTCTTTAACCTTTGTAGCAGAAGCAGACAGGTCCTGAACAACGGTTCCCTTGCCAGAGTTGTACTGATCATTGAAGTAAGACAGCAAGGCGTTGTGGAACTTCATCCACGTTTGCGCATCGACCTTTTGTGCGGCGACCAGAGCCGCACTGGTTGACGCATACTGATACGCAGCCTTCACCGTATTCACGGGCTGGTACTTGATGTTGTACTTACCAGCAAGGACATCCTGGCTAACCTGCTCCCCAAAACCCACATCGTATGCCGCGCACACATGGCAGGAGTAGTCGAAATACTCAGTCAGCGTCGGAATGGATTCGTCGACCTTTCCAATACCGAGGTGGGAAATAACAACGGGCTCACCATTTGAATACGCACCGAGCGCAGCCGATCCGGCCTCGGCGATTTCTGCCTTCTTGCGGTTGGACTGGACGATAACCGCAGCAATTGCCACGATGATGACAACCACAATCAGCGCAACCAAAGAAATGATGATGTTGCGAGTCCGGCGATCTGCACGCGCCTGTTCTTCACGCAGCTGCTGCGCCTTTGCGCGCACATCCTGCGAGCGGGAAGACTTTGCCATTATTGCGGGCCTTTCTGTTGAACTGCATTCAAGACTAGCGAGCAATGCCCGTTTACGCACCGATACCAACGCCGCCGCGTCACTTTTCATTCCCGGCGCAACAAGAGAACCTTAGAAATTCAGGGCAAGGACAGCTGCGACGCCACCAGAAATGAGCAGACCAAGAAGTACTCGCATCCACATCTTGGGAACACAGGTCGACACGCACACACTCACTCCATCGCGCAAAGCAGATCCCGTTGGCATCACCCACATTCCCCACAGGGCAAGAGTGGTCAGAACCCAGGTCAAGATGATCCACGAGGGACTCCCCGCCAGCCACGCATCAGACGTGATCGGCGCATGACCGGTCAATACAAGCGGGAACCACCATGTTCCGGGATCTCCGAAGGGGGTGGAGAAGAATCCAAAATCGGGGGACAAACCGAGAGGCTCGTAGAGGCCTCGGGAAAAGAGAATCCACTGCCCCCACGCCAAAGCGACCCCGGGGGCTAGACCAACCGCAGTAGAGAGAATCCCTCCAAGCCCGGTAAAAGGAGCAACACCGAGTGCAGCCCAGGTGTCACTCGATCGCGCTTCTTGATTGAGGATCCTCCGATTTTCACGCCATTTATAGGCGCTCCCAAGCACTGCGAAGAGCGCGACGATCACCCCCACGCTGATCAACCCGATCAACCCCCTATATATAGGGATCAGTGCCAGAGCAGAAAGAATGATCAACCCTAAAATATTCGCCGTCTTCACCTGCTGAGGAATATACGCGGGTGTTTGGGTTGCGAATTCGATACTGGGTGGGATCGACGCCTGTCGATAGCCATCTTGAGCAGGTAGGTAGCTTGTCCCCGTTGACGAGGCCATGGGATGCGGGTAGTTAAAAAGCGAGGTTTCGTCGATGCTTGACTGCGCACCACCCATGAACTGCGGATATACCTGAGTTTCATCCGGAGATGAGAAGTCATTCGCTAATGCCGCAGTGCGATCCGGATCGAACTCTTCAATGACCGCGGTCTGTAAAGCATCATCATCAAAGATCTGAGTTTCCTCGTTAGCGGAGTCATCTGCGACCACTGAGACACCGGAGGTGCCCCCTTGACGAACAGGAGCCAAGAGCCGTGCCCAATTGAGGTTTTCCCACGCTTGACTTCCCCCGTAGATCGCAATCTTTTCAAGGGGGAACCCGCCCCAATGCGCAAGATGACGGATGATGTAGTCAGGCTTTGGGCGAAGCTGAGGATCCGGGTGAAGTCCTTGGCGCATGAGCTGAGCGACAGACGAATCGAGGCCGACGGTGTCGGGATCCCCCTTGAGCACCCGATCCAAGATCGCAGCGGTCACGCCACTTCCATAGGGCGGGCGCCCAGTAAGTGCCGCAAGCAGGGTAGCCGTCCACGCCCACCAATCTGTCGTTGCCGAGGCCGAGGCGCCCTTGAGCAATTCGGGTGCGGTATATCCCGCGGTTCCCGAAACCAGACCGGTTTGAGTCAGGCGCGCCTCGTCCTGTCCCATGGCGATACCGAAATCGATGAGAACCGGCCCCTGCGGGGAACAAATGACATTCGAGGCCTTCACATCGCGGTGGACAATCCGACGAGCATGAACATCTTGAAGGGTTTGGGCAAGCGCCCCGCCGATCGCCGCAACCCCTCCAACATTGATCGCACCGCGAGAGAGTAATTCAGAAAGCGTCGGGCCTGGAATGTACTCGCTGACGACAAAAGGTTGAGTCGCATCGATCTCGATATCCAAGATGTGGGACACTCCCCCACCGCGAATGGAATTCACCGTTCGAGCTTCTCGAAGGAGACGCTCACGGTAGTCATCATCGGCGGCGAGTGCGGGGTGAAGGATCTTAAGGGCTACACGCTCCCCGGCCTCGTCGCAAGCAAGCCACACGGTAGCAGCGCCCCCCGCCCCCAGGCGTTTGAGGAGGCGGTACCCACCGATGATCTCTTGCTCACGCACCCCCCAAGGGTATCGAATGCCCAGCTCATTTCGAATCTCTTCTATGCACTTCGTTTTAAATTGAGCTGGATTTTTCGCAAATTTTGGTGCTATCGTGAGCAAGTACGCACTTCACACAGGTGGTGAAGGACGTGCGGCGGCAGTGAAGACGCTGTCGTCTGGTCTCTACTAAGGATCGTCCGGCACGTACCGCCGGTGGAGGTTCAATATGGCAACTGTAACTTTCGATAAGGCAACCCGAATCTACCCCGGGTCAGATAAGCCCGCTGTCGACCAGCTCGATCTTGAGATTCAGGATGGTGAATTCCTGGTTCTCGTCGGTCCCTCCGGTTGTGGCAAGTCCACCTCGCTGCGCATGCTCGCAGGTCTTGAGGATGTGAACTCTGGCCGCATCTTCATTGGCGATAAGGACGTCACCGACGTACAGCCGAAGAACCGCGACATCGCAATGGTCTTCCAGAACTACGCCCTCTACCCGCATATGACCGTGCGCGAGAACATGGGCTTCGCACTCAAGATCGCAGGCACCCCCAAGGATGAAATTAACAAGCGCGTTGAAGAGGCCGCACGCATCCTTGACCTGGAGCCCTACTTGGACCGCAAGCCCAAGGCTCTCTCCGGTGGTCAGCGTCAGCGTGTTGCTATGGGCCGTGCAATCGTCCGCAAGCCTCAGGTCTTCCTCATGGACGAGCCTCTGTCCAACTTGGATGCCAAGCTCCGTGTCCAGACCCGTACCCAGATCGCTTCGCTGCAGCGCGAACTCGGTGTCACCACGGTCTACGTGACCCACGACCAGACCGAGGCTCTGACGATGGGCGACCGCATCGCGGTTCTCGCAGGCGGTCTCCTCCAGCAGGTCGGCACCCCGCAGGAAATGTACGAGCGCCCCGCCAACGAATTCGTCGCAGGCTTCATCGGCTCCCCCGCTATGAACCTCGGCAAGTTCAAGGTTGAAGGCAATGTGGCAAAGCTCGGCACCGCAGAGGTTCCGCTCTCTCAGGCAACGCTGGACGCCATGGTTCCCGAAGACGAAGGCAAGATCACGATCGGCTTCCGTCCCGAGGGCCTCGAGGTCGTTTCTGCAGAAACCGAAAACACCATTCCGATCGAAGTTGAGTTCGTTGAGGAACTGGGTTCGGATGCCTACATCTACGGCCACCTGGCAGGTGCAGATTCCGGCCACGGTCTGGGTTCCGGCAGCGAAGGTAAGGGCGAGCAGCTCATCGTCCGCGTTCCTCCGCGCACCGCTCCCAAGCCTGGCGGCGTGATCCACACCCGCATCAAGGAAGGACAGCAGCACAACTTCTCTGCGTCCACCGGTGAGCGCCTGCCCGAGTGACCTACTCGGCGTCTAGACGCTACTCAGGGCTAAGCCACGGGGCCCGCAACCATACTCGGTTGCGGGTTCCGTGCCACTTTGCTCAATGAATGCGAGAATAGAGCTATGCCCATTCCCTCAACACTCGAGATCACAGCGGCGACGGTTGACCCAGCACTACTGGATTTACCTTGGGATATTCCCCTTGAAGAGTGGCCGACAGAGATTCTCGCTGCTCTTCCTCGCGGTATTTCTCGCCACGTCGTCCGTTTCGTCAACCTCTCCGACAGGGTCATCGCGGTCAAGGAAATCGGTGAAAGCGTCGCATACCGCGAATATGAGCTCCTTCGTAACCTCTCGCGCCTTGGGGCTCCTTCTGTCCTTCCCACTGCGGTCATCACCGGGCGACGCGATGCCTTTGGCGAAGAACTCGCAGCCGTACTGGTCACCGAACACCTTCAGTTCTCTTTGCCCTACCGCGCGGTTTTCAGCCAGCACATGACCCCCGAGACAGCAGGGCGCTTGATCGACGCCCTCGCAGTTCTCCTGGTTCGTCTTCATCTTCTGGGCTTCTACTGGGGCGATGTTTCTCTTTCAAACACGCTTTTCCGTCGCGACGCCGGTGCCTTCTCCGCGTACCTCGTTGACGCAGAAACTGGCGAAATCCACCCTTCTCTCACCGAAGGCCAGCGCCTCTACGACGTTGATCTGGCACGCACAAATATCATCGGCGAATTAATGGACCTTCAAGCGGGATCGTTCTTCCCCGGCGATGAAGATCCCATCGAAGTCGGTGACCGGATTCGCTCGCGCTACTTGGAACTGTGGAATGAACTCACCGGACCTGAAGTTATTGAATCCAACCAGAAGTGGAGAGTCGCTCAGCGTATCCGCCGCCTGAATGATCTTGGCTTCGAAGTAGGTGAACTCCAGATGTCCTCCGACCTTGATGGAACGCACCTGATCATCACTCCAAAGGTCGTTGATGCCGGCCACCATCACCGCAAACTCATGCGATTGACGGGCATGGACGTCGGCGAGAATCAGGCCCAACGTATGCTCAACGATATTGAGACCTACCGTGCCATGACGGGTAAAATCCGAATGCCTCTCGAGATCGTTGCGCATGAATGGATGAACGAAGTTTTCGAACCTGTCATCACTGCCGTTCCCGCCGAGCTCGCAGCCAAGCTGGAACCAGCCCAGATCTTCCACGAATTCCTGGAACACCGCTGGTACCTTGCCCAAGATGCTGGGCACGACGTTCCCCAAGATGAAGCCATCCAGTCCTATGTGGAGAGCATCCTTCCCACCAAGCGCGACGAAGCGATGCTCCTCGACCCGGCACTCATGACAACCCCGGATGCCGGCGTGGCCTCGGATATGGAAACGCTCACCACGGCGGAAGATTTTTCTCGCCAAGAAGAGCGCGCTGGAATCGACGGAATGCACGGGAAAGCCGACGAAACGGAAACCCCCACGGACCGCCCGAAGATGCAATTCGTGCCCGGAGTCGGACTGATCCCCGTCGATGACTATTTCTAGGATTGCGCAGCGAAGGAGAAATAATGACTGAATTCCCAAGGATTTTCGCCCACCGCGGGGCACCCACGCTCGCGCCCGAAAACACGATCGCGTCCTTCGCGAAGGCCTCGGAAATTGGGGCCCGCTGGTGTGAATGCGATGTGGGTGTCATGGCGGATGGGACGCTGCTCATCATCCACGATGACACTGTCGACCGCACGACAAATTCCTCGGGTTCCTGGGATTCGTGGGGATACGGTGAACTGCGCAGGCTCGACGCGGGCGCGTGGTTCTCGCCAACCTACCGTTTTGAGCGCATCCCCGAGCTAGCCGATGTTGTCTCCTTTGCCAACTCAACCCAGACTGGCTTCAATTTCGAGCTCAAGCCTCGAGCAGCAGGCAAACGCCGCGACACTCTCATCGAGAATGTCGAAGTAGCGCTGCGTTCTTTTACGAACAAGGACAAGCTCCTTATTTCTTCATTCGACCACGACCTGCTTCGCGCGGTCCGCGAGGCTATGCCCGAAGTTCCGCTCGCTTGGCTGTGCACCCCGGCGGAAGTGCGCGCGGGAAGCTGGCGCGAGGCCTCGCAAATTGAGTGCACTGCGATCCACCCCTGCGGGCAAGACCTGACCGAGGCCGACGTCCATGAGATGCTCGATGCTGGCTTCGACGTCAACGTCTGGACCGTGAATACCCTCGAGGATGCGCGAAAGGCCGCACAGTGGGGCGTTACGGGAATCTTCACCGACCGGGTGCAAGACTTTCCCGCCGAGGCCTTGGCTCGAATCTAGGAGTGTTGAATCACCCACGCCCACATTGCGATTGCTGCGGCGTGGCCGACATTCATTGAGCGCGTTGAGCCGCGCTGCGTAATGTGGAGAATTTCGCTGCACTCCCGGCGTATCTCTTCGCTGAGTCCGCTGGATTCTTCACCGAAGACCAAGCAAGCCCGTTTGGGAAGAGAATGGCCTTCCAGGGGGATAGAGCCGGGAACATTGTCGATTCCAACTGGGATGATTCCTCGCTCGCGCAGTGAAGAAACAAATTCGCTGACTTCAGCGTGGTGGATGACCTCCAAGTAGCGGTCGGTCACCATAGCTCCGCGCCGATTCCACCTACGCCGACCGACGATGTGAACGCGGCTTACTCCCAGAGCATTCGCGCTTCGCACGATTGAGCCGATATTGAAGTCGTGACCGAGGTTTTCGATGGCAATCTCGAAGGGAAGTGCGCGAGAGGCAATGTCGGCAATGATCGCTTCCATTTTCCAATAACGGTATCGGTCCTCGACATTGCGCCGATCGCCCTCGGCCAAGAGCTGCGGATCATAGACATCACCGCTCGGCCAGTTTTCTGGTCCTCCCGGCCAGGGGCCAACGCCAATTTCTGGCTGAGAGTTTTCTTCCATGGTCGCCTTCTTCCTACCGAACGAGCTCGCAAACAGATAGATTAGAGGCATGACGAATTCTCTTTCCACTGCACTGTCGGATATGCCCCCAATTAGCGCCTGGCTTTCCGATATGGATGGCGTTCTGGTTAAGGAAAACCGCGCCCTTCCCGGAGCCCAGGATTTCATCTCCGCATTGGAAGAGAACGGCGTTCCTTTCTTGGTCCTAACGAATAACTCGATCTTCACGAACCGCGATCTGTCTGCACGTCTGGCGAATTCGGGCTTGAACGTTCCCGAAGAGCACATCTGGACCTCGGCAAATGCAACTGCAGCCTTCCTCTCCCAGCAGTCCCCCAATTCTTCCGCCTATGTCATTGGCGAAGCTGGCCTGACGACGGCGATCCACTCAGCCGGATACATCATGACCGATCAGGATCCCGAATTCGTTGTCCTCGGTGAAACCCGAGTCTATGACTTCTATGCTCTAACCACCGCGATTCGCCTGATCGAGCGCGGCGCGAAGTTCATCGCGACGAACCCGGATGTTTCTGGTCCTTCAGATGAGGGCACTCTTCCGGCAGCGGGATCAGTTGCCGCGATGATCCAAGCCGCGACCGGCAAGGCCCCCTACTTCGTGGGAAAGCCGAATCCTGTGATGATTCGCGCGGGCCTGAACAAGATCGGTGTTCACTCTGAGAATGCCGCAATGGTCGGCGATCGCATGGATACGGATGTGCGCGCAGGCGTTGAGGCAGGCATGAGAACCTTCCTTGTTCTTTCTGGTTCGACCAGCGCTGAGCAGGTTTCTAATTTCCCCTTCCGCCCCTATCGGATTTACAACGGCATCGGCGATTTGATCCGCTACGTCAATCCTTCGTCCAACTGATAGTGCTGATATGACGACACACGACCCGCATCTTCTGACCCTCCGCGCTCTTGCCGCTCCCCTTCTTGAGTCACCCAATCCTTTGGGTCGTCTCAACGAGCTCACTTTGAGCGCTCAGGGGGCTGCCGTTTGCGGGCACATCCTCATCGATCTCTTGGAAGAACACGATCTCGCCATTGGGGATTATGACCTGGTGATTGCCCCCGCGGGTGACGCGGCCCTTGCAGCAGCGATGATTCACGCTGCAGGAGGGCGCGGGCTTGACCTTGACGCCGCGCTTTTCCTGCCCACCCAAGGGTCAGCCTCGGAAGTGAGCAACTCGGATGGCCAACCCCGCTTTTCCGGTTCCCCACTCGCGGGACGCAAGGCGATTCTTTTAGCGAATTCTGCTCTGGCTGATGGGGAAGAAATCCGCGCCGCCGCATCGGAGTTCGGGACGGAAATCGTGGGTTGTGCCTCGCTTCTCCCAGACGAGGCCACGCGCGCTTTCGCCGCTTCTGCGGGCATTGCGTATTGCTCGCCAGCGCTTGATGACTAATCATCAAATGGTCATCATCACGTGATGTATGACATATAATTATGCGTACTATTTCCGCAAAGACACCGAGGTCTGCCCAATGGTACGTCGTACGCGCTCTACTGCCGCCGTTTCGATTAACCCGCGCTCCGCGCAAAATATGTCGACTCGACCGGCCGATTTTACGAAGAACAAGACGCAGGTTAGCCCTTTCAAGGTGTTCGGCGCTGTCGGTGCATTGGCCTCGATTGTCACCTGTTTACTCATTCAGCTTCCCGGATTGGATGCCTCGGGAACGCGCATGTTCGGAATCTTCTTGGCGGCAATCCTCCTATGGGTGACCGAAGCTGTTCCCCTCGCTGGCACTGCTGTGCTGGTGATTTTCCTTGAGGTTCTCTTCATTTCGGACCACGCTTTGCTGAGCATCCCCGAGAAAGCTCCCGCCTACACGAAGTTCTTTGGTGCGCTGGCAAACCCCGTGATCATCCTCTTCTTGGGCGGTTTTATGGTGGCCGACGGGGCTGCGAAGTACAAGGTCGATCGCGCCCTCTCCGCGGTCCTGCTGAAACCATTCATTGGGAAGCCTCGCCTGACCGTCATGGGCGTCATGCTCATCACCGCAATCATGAGCATGTTCATGTCGAACACGGCAACGACGGCGACGATGTTCGCCGTCATGATGCCCGTCATCATGGCCCTGCCCGAGGGCAAGGCGCGCACCGGCATCGCCCTGTCGATCCCGGTCGCCGCGAACGTCGGCGGCATGGGCACCCCCGTCGGTACTCCCCCCAATGCCATCGCTTTGGGCGCACTTGAAAACGCGGGCGTCAAGGTCACCTTCTTCCAATGGATGTTGGCAGCAGTCCCGCTTATGCTCGTTCTTCTTGCGCTTTCGTGGGTGTTCATCGCCTGGCGCTACATCCCCTCTGACGCGCAGTTCAACATCGACACCTCGGCGCGTTTTGAGAAATCAAAGAATGCCATTATTTTCTACGTGGTTGCGGGAGTAACCATTCTCCTGTGGATGACAGAATCCCTCCACCACATCTCCTCCAACGTGGTCGGCTTCCTACCGGTCGTGGTCCTCTTAATGACGAAGGTGATGAGCGGGGACGACCTGCGAGCCTTGGACTGGCCGGTTCTGTGGCTGGTCGCTGGCGGCATTGCGCTCGGATCAGGCGTGGCCGCCACCGGCCTCGACAAATGGATGCTCGGATCAATCCAGTGGGCCTCGATCCCCGGCGCACTGCTCATCTTGGTCCTCGCGTTGGTCGGCTGGGTGACCTCCAATGTCATCTCCCACTCGGCCTCGGCGAACCTCCTGGTCCCAATGGGTATGGGCCTTGCGGCAACGGTTTCCACAAGCGCCGCCGAAATTGCAATTGTCATCGCACTGGGCTGCTCACTCGGCATGTGCCTGCCGATCTCCACTCCGCCAAACGCGATCGCCTACTCGACGGGGACCACCCCCACGAAGGAAATGGCCATCGTCGGTATCGTCGTTGGAGTGATCGGAATTATTTTGCTTTCCTTCGTCGCGCCTCTGACCTGGGGTGCGATTGGGGTGATGTAGGTGTCTTTTCCCGAGGCCGACTCCCCTTCCGCGAGTACGCCGGGTCTTGCGCACGGCTGGACGCACGGCCCTTCTTCGCTCGATGCCTCAATTCTGGAGAAAACGAGTGTTCGTAGTGGACATCGGAGCGGTTATCACGTCCATGTTCTGGTTGTCGGCGATAATTCACGCCAACTCGCCGGCCCTCTGACCCGCGATCTCACGCAGTCTTTCCCCAATCTGTGTTTTGACAGGATCGAGAGCGCCGAGGATCTCGCGCTTTTCTTCGAAGGACTGGATGAAGAAGACCACGTTCTTCTCGGCGTTGCCACCAGCGAAGTCAAGGATGTCGATGCACTCATTGATGCAGCCCGAGCATCCTCACTGATGGCATCAACTCAGTGGATGCTTGTCACCGATCAAGAACTCCATACGGACCTTGCTGCATGCACCGAATCCGGGCATCTGGCTGCGGTCGTGCGTTTCCCCTGGACGGTTCCCCTTTTGTCCGGGCAAGCCTACTCGACGATGCGTCGTTACCTCGAAGAGTGCGGGTACTGCACGTACGAGATTCTCGACCTCATTCAAGAACCTCCCTCTTTTGCTGTTCAAGGTCCCATCCTCGAGGGACTCGACCTCAACGAGGACCAGGTCGTACACGAGCTCCTCGAAGGCGTCGAGCGCGTTTTGGGGCCGAGGCCTCGAATTCGTCTCCCCCGCGGCACGCACCTTCTCACCCAAGGACACCGGGTCGAGGCTGTTCATTTGGTTCTTGAGGGGACAGTTTCCCTGCACCGCGATTCTCGCCACGGTGAGGTCCTTGCCCACCTTGCAACCTCGGGTCCACTCATTGGTCTGATTTCGCTCGCTCGAGGCGAAAATGCCTTTTTCACCGCACTGACGACAAGCGAAGCGACCGTCGTGCGCTTGACGACCGAGCAGCTTCAGATCGCGTTAACCGAAGATCCCTCAATTTCGACAGTCCTGACCGCTCTGGCGATTCGTTCACTGACGCGCCGACTCATGCGTGCCGAGGACCTGCACTTGGAAAACGCAATGCTTGCCGAAGACCTCGAACTTCAAAAAGAAGAGTTAGCTGCAACCCTTGAAGATCTTCGCGCAACCCGCGCCGAGCTTGTTGAGCGCGCACGCTTTGCTATGCTCGGTGAACTCAGTGCAGGAATCGCTCACGAGCTCAACAATCCCGTGACAGCTCTTCTGCGCGCGGCTGGGCACCTGCGCGAGGACGCCGAGGCGGTGATGGCTTCGCGTGCGCCCGAGGCCTGCAGCAGTGCACTTGATTGCGCGATGGACTCTCCGCCGCTGTCTACCGCACGCGAGAGGGAACTCCAAAAAGAACTCCTTCCCATCCTTCACGACCGCAGTGTCATCCGTCAGCTCATTCGCGCTGGTTTAACTGACACCGCCCACGCGCACGCTTTAGCAAACAACCCCGATCAACTAGAAGCTTTCCAAGCAGGAGCACGCTTAGGAGGCTCATTGCGGTCAGTGTTGGCCTCGGGAGAACGCATTATTTCCCTTACCCAGTCCCTGAAGGGATATGCGCGCCCCGATGCCGACGATCTCAAGGAAGTTGATGTTCGGCGGGGAATTGATGATGTCTTGCGACTGACCTCCCACCGCGTCCACGGTATTGAGGTCGTGTGTGAATACGAGGATGTCCCTCCCATCCTCGCTCACCCCGCCAAGCTCCAGCAGGTGTGGACAAACCTCATTGTCAACGCCGCCGAAGCAATTGAGGACGAAGAGGCGGACCTCAAGGCGCAGGGGCAAGAAGGCGCGGCCTCGGAAAAGAAACTTCCCGCACGAGGCCACGCGGAAGCACGCATCACCATTACCGTCGCCAATACCGACGACGGCGTCGAAGTGTGCGTGTGCGATAACGGACCGGGGATTTCTCCGCAGGTCCTTGAACGCATTATGGAACCACACTTCACGACGAAGGCTGGTCGTGTGCGTTTCGGTTTGGGAATGGGCATGTCCATTGTTCATTCGATCATCGCTGATCTGGATGGTCAGCTCACTATTGACTCTCACCCAGGGTCCACAATTATGCGGATCCTGCTTCCACTACATCATGTTCACGAGGAGGAATCATGACCCTGACCATTTTGTCCCTCGAAGACGAGGCCGATGTTCGCCAGGCACTGGAACGTGACCTCGAAGATTTTGAGGGCCGCATCCGTTTGGAGCTCGCGGAAGATGTCGAAGATGCGTGGAGCGTCATCGAAGAAATTACCGATGACGGGGATGAGCTTGCCCTGGTTCTTTCTGACCACCGCCTTCCGGGCAAATCCGGTGTTGATTTTTTGGTTGAGCTCACTGCAAATCCGCGCTTTGCTTCCACGCGAACAGTGCTGGTGACTGGTCAGGCCGATCAGAGCGATACGATTCGCGCGCTCAATCAGGCGGGATTGGACTACTACATTGCCAAGCCGTGGGACCCGGAGCTTTTGCGCGAGGTCGTGCGCACTCAGCTGACGGATTACGTCCTTGAAGAGGGGATCGATCCCCTGCCCTACATGCCTGTCTTGGACGGCGTGCGGGTCATGGAGTCGATTCGCTAGGAACGGTCGTGTGGGGTTCTTGAGGTTCAAGAACCCCACAGCCCCAGAGATTTCCAATTCATCGGTGCGCCCATCGATAAAATATTAATCTGTGGAACGATGGGGAAATCAGCGAGAACTGAAGGAAGAGCCGTTTTATCTCCAATCTTAAATCGATCAAGAAAATACTGAGTGAGCGACAAGAGATAGAACACACGATTATTCGGACCTGAGTTCCCAATGACCTCACTCACTTCAACAGCCTTCGGGAGCAAAGGCTTAGATGGAAACACGCGGTTAAAGAGCCTGCTGTGATGGGCGGAAATATTCCTCAAAACACGAAGCGCATTGAGCCACGACTTCATTTCACGCGCCGTGACACCGACACTTGCCACAATTGCGTCCTGAACATCCCGCGGAAGCATAGAGAATAATGTCTGCAGCGCTCCCCAATCGAGCAGTTGTACGGCCACCCAAATCGGCAGCTCGCCTCCACAGCTTTGTCGGTGGTGCTTCGCAAAATCTTCGTTCGAAGTAGATAGCTTCCTGTCATACTCTTCCTTCCAAGTCTCGTAGCGCGTTTTCCCAGTTCTCTTGTCCACTTGTTGAGCTACTGGTCCTAATTTCATTACGTCGAGATGCATCGCAGGGTCAATTTTTCCAACTTCATTTCCGATCCAGGTTCGAAGTGCTATCTCAATACACGCAAGCTGAGCGAATACCGTAGAGCGTAGCCTCACATCAAACGCATACAAAGACAACACATCTGTGAAGTGGGTATCCTCAGCGAAAGCTTGATCCCTGTCTTTTACATGCGCCAGAGACCTTCGAAACGGGTATGAGTATCCGGACAACCGGTAGTAGCCAATAGTTTCTAATGCGTGGGCAGCGACCACTCGATCCTCGATGAGCATTCCACGCGATTCCAGTAAGTCCAGTTGCTGGCCAATCGTGATGAACGGTTTCATATTCATTGCACCCTTGCAGTAAAAAAGAAGACCGGCCCTGGACCCTTTCGGGCGGAACCGGTTCTGGTACCTACAGTCTACATCCTGGGGATTTCCTGAGTCAAGCAAGAAATCCCCAGGGATAGACGAGTATTACCCTCTTCTTCTGATGACGACAGCGGTGCCTGCGCCCAGCGCGATCGCTCCGGCTGCCGCGAGGATCCACCACCAGCGAGATAGCGGCGATCGCGATGGTGCAGCTGGAGAGTCTGCTGCCAAAGCAATGGGATTAGCCTCTGGCGTTTCTTGCGCGTCGTCACTCGGTGAGGTGGATGCTTCCTCCTTATGCTCACCTGCAGGGCTTGTATCCGCACTCGTTGCGCTTTGTGCGCTGCTGCTCGATCCGAAGACCTGTCCTCCCGTCAAGCGTTCAACGGCGCTGACTCGTCCCAACGGGCTGGCTGTTCGAGAGGGTGCAGCGTTGGAAGACGCGAGCGTCGAAGCCCCGGGAGCAGGAGGATTCTGCGCTGCCGGTGAGCTCGCGGGAGAATCCACCGGAGCTTGAGAGGGCTCGGGGGCAGGCGTCGAAGTCGGCGCTTCAGGCACAGGGTTTGAGGAAGCAGCAGGGGCAGGCACGCTCGGCGCTGCGGATGCGCTCATCGAAGGGGCTGGAGCCAAAGTCGGCTGCGCGGAAGGAACCACGATCGAGGGGCTAGAGGGTTCCGGCTGAGCTGCGGCCTCGTGAATGGAAGCAATCCAACTCACCGGTGCCGCAATTTCCTTGTCTCCATCGAGGGCGCGGATCTGCAGGCGATAGCGACCTGGGCGCGAGAAGACCCAATTTGCGTGCATGTGAGTCGGCGAATCCGTGTGAATTCGAGAGAGCGCGGGGTTCGCAGAATCGATCATGACCTGTGCTGGTCCACCGAAGGTACCCGTTTGGAAGAATGCGACACGGGAGTCCTTCGGAGATTCGAGCACGCGGATTTCATAATCGATTCCCTTGGGGAAGAGAGAATAGTCAATCCCTTCCGTGCTTACTCCGGGCCAGACGATGTCAGGGTTTTGGGTTTCAGGCAGCACATAGCTGGATTCACCAATCGCACCGAGAACGTCATAGCTTGGGTCTGTCAGGCTCTGAGGGCGTGTGAAGCGCGCGTTGACACCGACCTTCCAGGTCACTGAATCGATTGAGCGCATGACCGAGGTCTTCTCACCCGTCAGTGAGTCGTCCTTAAGTACCAACGAGTACTTCGTTGGACTGGAAGAATCTGTGCGAAGGCGCAGGTCCATGTGTCCGTGCGTGAGCTCAACAGGATTCGTCTTCAGCTCGTCAGAAGCGTGATTGTTGCTCGTATCTGGAATATTTGGGGCAGGCGATGCAGACGGCTGCGGCGTAGGAATGAGCGGCTGTGTCGTTGGTGTTGGAGTGGGCTCAACTGCGTGTCCACCCGGCCACATCTTCAGCTTCAGGTCAAGCCCAAATGATGAAGACAGTTCGACATCTTCTTGTGCCTTCGTCGTCATCGAGGCCAAGGACTTCGGGTGCGGGCGAACAGTGAATTTCATATACATGGGCTGGCCCACACAGGCCCCAAGGTCTTGCTGCTGAACATCGATTCCGCCCTTTCCGAGCGTGCCTTCGATGGCGCACCACGGCGAGAAATCGTATTCACTTTCAAAGAACTCAACCTTGTAGGCTGCGCGCAATTCGGGATCATCGGCTTGGACCTGAACCGTGTATTGGTCTTCGCTTCCTTCCTTGCGGACATATGAGACATGCACCCCCGGACGCGACACTGAAATCTGCGCGGGGTCCCAGACGGGGCTCGGGTCCGGGTTCGAGGGCTCAATGATGACCGAGCTTGATCGGGTGACACGTATTTCCGCTCGATCTCGCTGGGAAAAGGCTTGAGGTGTCGAGGCCCAGCGCGCGGCCCCACTTCCAGCCTCGGGAATGAAGACCGCCTGAATCAGCGCGTCATCATCGCCGAGGAGTTCGCGTACCTGTGCACGCCCATCGACGACGGGTTCTTCGGTGAGAAAGTATCCATTGACGGTGAGCCACAGACGTCCTTGATCCCCTGGATTTCCACTGTTGAAAGTGATCTCACTGAGGTGCTGATCACCAGGATGTTCACGCTGCGCATTGGGAGCAAGCGTGAGGGAAGGACGTGCCTGCGCGCCGTCACTGCGCTCGGTGGGTGCCGCTGCGAAGGCCTCGTGAATATCCTTGATGCTTCCAGAAGCAGGATTCGAGCCGCCGACCTGCCACGTCAGTGACTGGATGGGAGAAGTGTAAACAGTCGTCCCATCAGTCGAGCGGGCATTAACCCGGAAGCGGGCCTGGTAGCGGCCAGGCTGCGTAAAGGTCGTGAAGAGATGCGTGTGGCGCGGGTTGTAAACCGAACGATAAGCAATATCGTGACTGGAAAGGAAACGAGAGACTGAATCTCCGTGGTCGATGAACATTTCCATCCGGCCGGGGCCATCAACATTGATGAGGTCGAGCGTGTAGGTGCTCCCGTCAAATTCATCAGGGGCTGCCCACTCGACCGAGGAGTCAGCTCCGAGACCCGCCCAGATTGGAGTGTTATTGGGACCGGGGTTTTGCGGGGCTGCGTTGAGCACCGAGTGCTCGGGACCCAAGAAAGCAAGATCGGGGCGCTTCTCAGGGACTTCTAGTTGGTACTTCGCATCCTGTGCACCACTTCCCGCCCAAGCCTTAGGTAACCATAGGACGGTCTTTTCAACCGGCATGTTGATGGTATTCATGGTGAAACTACGCGTGTCAGCGTGCCAGATGGGAATGGGAGCATCAACGTGTTGTCCAGTGACAACCCACTCGGTATCGCGGTCGGGGCCTGCCCATGCCGCTTGGGGGGCAAACACGAGGGAGAGTGCGAGGGCTCCCGCGGAAATCAGTCTCTTTGTTCTCATAATGAGAATCATTATCACTCTAGAAATGGGGCTCCGTCAATTTCATGACGAGGCCGCACCTCCTTCGCAGAGCCTCACGCCCCAAAGCGCGACGCTTCACATATGCGGAATGCTACGCATCACCCTCCGCGTGAGCCAACGCGGAGAAACCCGCATGGCGCCCATCGCAAGTTTGTAAACGAGACGCGGCGTAACGAGCACCTGTCCCCGACGAACCGCATCCAAGGCCTCGGAAACAACTTGCTCAGGGCTCGCCCACAGCCACTGGGGCGCCGAGGACATATCGACTCCAGCGGCCTCGAAGAAGTTCGTATGCACGGGGCCTGGACACACCGCGGTCACCGTCACTCCGCTCCCCCGCAATTCCTCTGAAAGACCTTCACTAAAGGCCCTGATCCACGCCTTGTGCGCACTGTAAGTCCCAGCACCCGTCTCCGAAGCAACTGACGAAAGATTGCAAATTGCCCCGCGCCCACGAGCGCGCATTGCCCGAGCTGCCGCATAGCTCAAAGCCATGGGAGCGCGAACCATGACGTCCAGTGCATTCTCTTCAGCCTCAAGGGAGTTATCAACGAAGGCCTTCCCCAATGCAAAGCCCGCATTATTGACCAGCAAACCGATGGGCGCCTCATCCTGGCGAAGACGAGCGGCTACGCGTTCGACATCTTCGGCGACACTGAGATCCGCAACGAGTACCTCTGCGCGTACACCCGCGATCTGGCGGAGTTGTTCAGCCAGTTCCTCGAGTTTGTCCTTGCGTCGCGCGACCACAACCACATCGTGGTGCGCCGCAGCCAGTTGCCAACAAAATTCCTCGCCAATACCAGAGGTTGCCCCGGTCACAAGTGCTGTACCCATGGCGATTATTTTAGGCGCTGCCGCGTATGCTGGGGTGCCATGAGGCTTGCAACATGGAACGTTAACTCAATTCGTACCCGCGTCGAACGCGTCATCGCTTTCCTTGAGCGCGCCGATATCGACGTCTTGGCAATGCAGGAAATTAAGTGCAAGCCCGAGCAATTCCCCGTCGAAGCCTTTCACGAGGCCGGCTATGAGGTGCGTATGCACGGCCTTAACCAGTGGAACGGTGTTGCCGTCGCTTCCCGCCTCCCAATCGTCTCAACCGAGGTCAACTTCCCCGGCCAGCCCGGCTTCGGTGATCCTGAGGTCGTTGAGGCTCGCGCGCTGGGAGTCACAGTCCTCGATGGAGATCAGGAAGTCACAACCTGGAGCCTGTACGTACCCAACGGCCGTGAGCTTGACCATCCGCATTACACCTACAAACTGTGCTGGCTTCACGCTCTTCTTGAAGTCGGCGATACCTGGCTTGAACAGGGCCGCCAGATCGCGCTTGTCGGGGATTGGAATATTGCACCCTATGACCACGATGTCTGGGATATCAAGGCTTTTGAGGGACAAACCCACGTATCCCAGCCCGAACGCGAGGCATTCTTTGCCTTTGCACAACACGGATGGGATGAAGTCACCCGCGAGCGTGTCTCCCAATACACCTACTGGGATTACCAAAAGCTTCGCTTCCCGAAGAACGAGGGAATGCGCATCGACTTCATCTACGCCTCGCCGCAATTGGCCGCACGCGTGACCGCTGCTTCGATCGATCGAGATGAACGCAAGGGAAAGGGCGCCTCCGATCACGTTCCCGTGATCACTGACCTCGCATAGCGTGCAAGATTTCCTCGTTCAGGGCGCTCCAATTGTCGCGGTGCCACGGACCAAAAGGCTCTTCGCCTAAGAAAACCGCGCGTTCGCCTGAAAGAGGATCGACCCACAGGAAAGATCCCGACTGTCCAAAGTGACCGAAGGTCTTTCCCGAAGAAGAGGGCGCAGTCCAATGCGCCTGCTTATCACCCTTAATTTCCGCACCGATTCCCCAAGGACAGGGACGGAAATTTCCGTATCCGGGAACGATCCCATCCAGATGGGGGAAATGAACAGTGGTTGCCAGGTCAAGAAGTTCAGCACTGATCAGCGTCGGGCGAGATAGCTCGCGAGCAAAGAGCATGAGGTCTTCCGCGTGGGCATAGCCCGAATAGGCCGGAGAGCCTTCAACAGTGAGGCTTGTCAGCCCCAGTGGCTCAGCAATCGTTTCTTCGATCCAGCGACCAATCTCTGTGCCCGTGGCTTCTTCAAGCATATCCGCGGCCGCTTCAATTCCCGCATTGGAGTAGATCCTGCGGGTACCCGGTGGGCGTGTGATGCTGCGCTCCCCCATTGTCATTCCCGAGGCGTGGGAAAGCAGGTGCTCTAGCGTCACCCCCGGATAGGGAGCAGGCGCACTCAATGTGACGAGGCCTCGAAAGATCGCAATCAACGCTGAGTAGGCGGTGAAGAGTTTCGTCACCGAGGCGAGGGGAAAGACCTCCTGAGCGTCCCCTAAAGCAAGGGAAGCCCCCGCGTCGTTTTCCGCGAGAATCGAGGCGCGGAAGGGAACAGAAAGCAACTGCGGGGTCATCGACTACTTCGAGGAGCTCGAGTACTCCACGAGGAGCTGCTGGAAGGGTGCAGCCGCTTTGCGTGGAATCATCGATCCCAGGGCAAGAAGTTGCTCAGCGCTGTAGTGGAGCTCGCGAACGGCAAAGGCCAAGTACTTGACGATAAGTTCACGGCTATCAAAACGCTCGCCATCCCAACCGCCAAGGATCACCATGCCATACCAGCGCTCGACAAGCCTACGAGTATCGACAGGGTTGTCCGGGTCGCGATCGGGCATCTTCTCTGCGAGATGTTCAAGCAGTTGCAGCATCGCCTCAACTCGATACGAGAAGTGATCGTGTGCGGGGTGGCTTTCATTGACCGATTCGACGGTGAACACGCGATCCAAGTCGGTCATGATTTGGTTGTCGCTTGCAGCCGCAAGACGAAGGTGAGCAGCAATCCACTCATTCATCGTGTCAACTTTGGCACCGCGCTCTTCCAGAACAAGTTGGTCAGCTTCGCCCTCGGCGCCTTCGCGGGTGACGACATCAACGTCGAAAATTCCGAAAGCATCTTCAAAAGCATGGATCACGTGTAGAACGAGGGCGTCCTTCGTTGGGAAGTGGTACATCACGGTCGGGTGCGAGACACCGATTTCATCGGCGAGGTCTCGCAGCGAAAAGCCGTAATAGCCGCGAGTTGATAATAGCTGCGCCGCACCACGGATGATTGTCGTCCGGGTGGAACGCCCAACGGAGTAGCTGCCTCGTTTCTTGCGAGTTGCTCCGCTTTGCACACCTTCGTCGTCGCTCACGGCTACCTCCTTCATTCTTCAGTTCTGCTCTGTTATTTGGGATAACTCTTAGAGTCTATGCGAAAAAAATGGGTGGCGCGAAATTATCGCGCCACCCAAAGGTATTTTCGTGATCAACGGCCTATGATCTCGATTTTCAGTTCTTCAAGATCATCGCTGACATCGATGAGGACTTGCTGTCCGTCTGTGAGTTCACCACTGAGGAGGAGCTTTGCCAAACGGTCACCGATCTCTCGCTGAATGAGACGACGCAGGGGACGCGCACCGTAAGCCGGATCGTACCCGCGCCTGGTCAGCCAGCCGCGAGCGCCTTCGCTGACGCTCAGGCTAATGCGACGATCCTTGAGCCTCTCTGCCATGGAATCAACCAAGAGGTCCACAATTCCAGACAGATCATCGGGGCTGAGCGGGTCGAAAATAACCGTTTCATCCAGACGATTAAGGAACTCGGGCTTGAAGGAGGCGCGCACGACGTTCATCACGCCCTCGCGCTTTTCTTCGTCGCTGAGGTCCGGATCCGTGAGGAACATCGATCCCAGATTCGAGGTCAGGATCAAGATGGTGTTCCTGAAGTCGACAGTGCGTCCCTGCCCATCGGTTAGACGACCATCGTCCAAGACCTGCAAGAGAATATTGAAGATCTCAGGGTCGGCCTTCTCAACTTCATCCAAGAGGACGACGCTGTAGGGGCGACGGCGCACGGCCTCGGTCAGTTGACCACCCTGTTCGTAGCCGACATATCCCGGAGGCGCACCAACGAGGCGTGCGACCGAGTGTTTCTCGGAATACTCCGACATATCGATTCGAACCATCGCACGCTCATCGTCAAAGAGGAACTCAGCCAAAGACTTGGCAAGCTCCGTCTTACCAACGCCCGTGGGACCAAGGAAGAGGAAGGACCCCGTCGGTCTATTCGGATCGGACAGCCCGGCGCGCGAACGACGAACCGCATCCGAGACCGCGCGAACAGCGTCCTTTTGCCCGATCAGGCGGTGGGCAATGACGTCTTCCATGTGGACGAGCTTCTCACTTTCGGTTTGAAGCAGTTTGCCCACGGGGATCCCGGTCCAGGATTCAACGACCTCTGCGATTTCGGTGGGACCAACCTTTTCGGCAATCATGGGTTCGGCCGAATCGGAATTCTTCTCCTCGGCTTCAACCTTTTCTTCCTCTTCGCGAATCTGGCGTTCGATCTGGGGAATATCGCCATTTTGGAGGCGGCCAGCCTCATCGAAACGACCTGCGCGGATGGCAAGTTCAAGCTGGGTGCGCAATTCATCCAATTGCACGCGCAGCTCACCGACGCGGTTGTGTCCGGCCTTCTCTGCTTCCCAGCGACTGGTCAGAGCAGACAGCTCCTCGTTCTTGTTCGCTAGGTCCTCACGCAGCTTCTCGAGGCGCTCAGCCGTAGCCTCGTCCAGACCGTCGGGGTCAGACTCGGTCAGGTAGGACTCTTCCATACGCAGGCGGTCCACCTGGCGACGCAGAACGTCGATCTCCTCAGGGGAGGAATCCAGTTCCATGCGCAGGCGGGAGGCGGCCTCGTCGATCAGGTCGATGGCCTTATCGGGAAGCTGACGGCCGGTGATGTAGCGGTCGGACAGCTGCGCGGCTGCAACCAGAGCACCATCAGAAATGGTGATCTTGTGGTGTGCCTCGTACTTGGGGGCGATACCACGCAAGATTGCGACGGTGTCCTCAACCGACGGCTCACCAACGAAAACCTGCTGGAAACGACGCTCAAGAGCGGGGTCCTTTTCGATGTTCTCGCGGTACTCATCCAAAGTGGTTGCGCCAACCATGCGGAGCTCACCGCGGGCCAGCATGGGCTTGAGCATATTGCCTGCGTCCATTGCCCCTTCGGAGCCGCCACCTGCACCGACGACAGTGTGGAGCTCGTCGATGAAGGTGATGATTTCACCATCGGAACGTTCGATTTCATTCAGGACGGCCTTGAGGCGTTCCTCAAATTCACCGCGGTACTTCGCACCCGCAACCATCCCTGTCAGGTCAAGAGCGATGAGCTTCTTGTTCTTCAGGGACTCGGGGACGTCGCCGGCGACGATTCGCTGAGCCAGACCTTCCACAACTGCGGTCTTACCAACGCCGGGTTCACCGATGAGAACAGGATTGTTCTTGGTTCGACGGGACAGCACCTGGATCACGCGGCGAATTTCGCTATCACGGCCAATCACCGGGTCCAGTTTTCCTTGGCGAGCCACCTCAGTGAGGTCACGGCCATACTTCTTCAGGGCCTCGAAGGAGCCTTCAGGATCAGCACTGGTAATAGGATCGGGACGAAGCTCATCCAGAGCCTTCTGCAAGCGATCTGCGGTTGCGCCGTTTTCTCGCAGGATTTCGCCTGCGCTATCGTCATTTGCTGCCAGCGCAATGAGAAGGTGCTCGGTGGAGACATAAGCATCTCCCTTAGCGTCTGCGCTTTTACGGGCATCGTTAATCACTTGGATCAGGCCGCGTGAAGTTTGCGGCTGAGCGACACTCGAACCGCTGGTTGAGGGAAGTGCCACCAGCGCATTGCGCGTACGCGCACCGATTTGCTGCGGGTTTGCGCCAATTGCTTGAAGCAGGGAGTAGGCAATACCCTCGCCCTGTTCAAGAAGTGCTTCCAAGAGGTGCAGGGAATCCACCTGCGGGTTCCCAGCGGCCTGTGCCGACTGGACCGCGCTGCTCACTGCCTCTTGGGCTTTGCTTGTAAATTGTTCAGTCATCATTCCTCCTGCCGCTCATAACGGGCGGCTTTATTCGTTCTGACTTACACAACGTCAACAAACTTGAGTCTATTCCACTCAACTTTATTTTTCTCCGCAAATCGGCATTCGAGTGCACATTTCACAAAAAGAAAAGAGCGATGAGTCTGACGCATAACACGCCAGCTCAACGCTCTCCCACATAAGAGCAGTTTTAATGTGTACGACGCAGGTAAATACCCAGACCGATCACGCTCAAGCCCAGCATTCCAACAACGCTTGACCACGTCATCGCGTCGGGAGCCTTTGACAGGGCCACAGACTCACTAAAGCCCGTCATTCCAACCATTTTCACGCCGTCGGGAGAACAACTCACAGTGTATTCACCAGGGGTAAGCCCGGAGACAGTCCACTGATTAAGAGTGACTTGCATCGGATGTTCGCCACCATCAGCGCCCCGCAAGCTACACGTCTGCGCATTCCCAGCGGTGATCTGCACGACGTAACCGCCACTGGAATCAACCGTCACGCTTTGACCATTGGACACCTCACGAAGGCTCGACTGCATCGCTGAGAAATCGGCGCCAGAGAAGGCAATAGCAAAGAAGAGCACGGGGGCACACACAACCGACATGACAACGCCGAGGAGAATGACCCAGCCTCCACGCTTACGCACGCGTGGCGCAGTTGGCACGGAAGAGGGATCAACAGGCGTCTGCGCGGGTGGCGCGTAGCCCAGCGGCCCGCCCGAGGTACGCAAACGGATTCTTCCGGACTCTCCTTCACGAGGCAGTCGCCGGCTAGGATCGTCACTTTCTTGCGCGGCAGGCAAGGTCGCGTCAGCAGAAGACGAAGGCGAGGCCTCGGCAGAGGGATCGTAGCGAGCAAAGCGCGGGGTACGCGCGGGGGCAACGACCTCACCGTACTGCTCCCAGGGAACCGAAGAAGGAGAAGAAGGGGCTGCGCTCTCTTGCGATTCATCCTGCCACTGCGGCGAACGGGCCCCGAAACGCGGCTGATCCTCAGCGGCCATCGCGATCCAATCGCGAGATCGTCGCACCTAGGCGTTCCTTGCGAAGCTCGTCAACACCTGGAATTTCAAGGGGCTCAAGCTCGTGTCCACAAGCGCGTTCAAGGAGCAGATCAGCCAACTGTGGATTGCGGGCAAGAACCGGCCCGTGCAGGTAGGTGGCGATAATCGAACCCTGGACAGCACCGTCGATTGCTCGAGACTGTTCAGCTTCACCCTCAGCGCCTTGACGATCAGCGGGCAAGGTCGAATTGCCATTACCGAAAAGAACCCTACCCAAGGGACGAGCGAGTGGCCCCAGGCGACTGCCACCACCGTGGTTCTCAAAACCCGTCAGGGGCTCGCTTAGCCCCTCAATTTCGGGTTGAACAACGAGTTCGCCAATGGAGCGCTTACCCTGCGGCAAGGTCGTGAGATCCAAAAGCCCCAGGCCAGAAACCTTGCGATTACGCGCATCCGTGTACCAGTGGCCAAGGATCTGCAGGGAAGCACAGATTGCAAGGAGGGGACGACCGGCCTCGACCGCACGCTTCAGACCAGAATCGGCCGTGAAGGTCTCAACTGCTAGCTCCTGAGCGGCGTCCTCTCCCCCACCGAGGGTGTAGATATCGAGATCATCGGGGATTGCATCACCCACGCCGACGTACTCGATCCGGGCATCGATTCCGCGGCGGCGCGCGCGCTCCGCCAAGACCAGAGCGTTGCCGCCGTCAGCGTAAGTCCCCAAGACCTCGGGAAGAAGAACACCAATTCGCAGTGCACTCATTCTGCTTCCTCCGCTTCACGATGAGAGTCCAAAACCCGCTTGAAATCACGCAAAGCCGTGTAGTTCAGCAGGATTTCAACGCGGCCAGGGGTGCATGCGCGAAGCGCTTCCATTGGCAAGGGGAAGAGTTCACAATGCACACCCGCATACTCCAAGCGAACCGCAAGATCAGCGCCGCGCTCACCGCAGGCGTAAACCTTGCGTGCTGGCGCACCCAAGACTGAGAAATCGACGTCCCACAGCCACGAGAGATCCTGGCCGTCAGCGACCTGGCCATTCACGGCAACGATCACCTGATCGACGGCTGGATCGATCATGTACATGGCTTCTTGCCAACCGGCGGGGTTCTTCGCCAGCATGAGTCGCGCCAGACGCCCGTGAATTTCGTACGTCGAGTAGCGGCCCGCAACTTCTTCAACCTGCGACATCGCGCGGCACGCCGCCTGCGGGTCCACGCCCATCGCAACCGCCGCAGCCAAGGCCTCGAGAGCATTCGACAGATTCGCACGCCCCGGAAGGGACAAGCGAAGAGGAATGCGCAGCCCGTCCTTTCGGCACGCAACAGCGGCAGGGTGCGCGGCATCGGAGAGGTCTTCGTCTTCAAGCCACCACATCGGCTCGGGACGCTGGTATTTCTCCAGCCCTTCCTCACCCGAAACGGAGGTCAAGGGAACCACTCGCCACGAATCATCAGAGTGGATTACGCGCCCGCCCCGAGGAAAAGCGGTCGAGTCCCCCATCCATGCATGCCCCGCAGCAACCCATTGAACATTGGGGCTATCCCAAGCAGCAGACGCAATCAACGGATCGTCACAGTTGGCGATAACAATGCTGTCGGGATGCTCATTGACGGCCTTTCGCAGGCGACGCTCCACCGCGCCGATCTCACCCACGCGATCCAGTTGGTCACGCGAAAGGTTCAGTAAAACAATCGCTTGAGGGTTAACGAAACGACTCACCACCGGCATATGCATTTCATCGACCTCGAGGGCAGCCAGCGGCGCGTGAGAACGCATCAGGGCGGTTGTAATTCCCGGCGTCATATTGTCGCCGTTGGTATTGGAGGCAACCTCACCGATTGCAAAGAGAGCCGCGCGCAGCAGCCGAGTCGTGGTCGACTTTCCGTTCGTTCCAGAAACGACAGCGCTGCGGCGATGAGCAGCAAGATCGGCGAGCAAATTCGGGGCAAGTTTCAGCGCAACTTTGCCGCCGATCATTCCTCCCGATCCGCGGCCGAGCCGACGCGATGCCCAGCTGGCGCCCTTCCCTGCAGCAATTGCCGCACGCGAACGCAAAGTCAATGAAGTCATGGAAACAACACTACATGCCTCCATGCTTCATAGCTTCTCCACAGCTTGGACATAATGCACACAGATTTGCTGTGGGCACAGTTAATGCCATGAACACGAACGCAGAACTCACCGCTCGAAGCGCAGCACGCACCCAGGCCTCGGCTATGAGCGCATACGCCACCTCGGCGATGCGCAAGGCCACCCAGGCTATCCGCGCCAATGCACGAGTCCTGCGTTACCTGGCCTCGTCGCTTTCTTCCACCGCTGTGGACTACACGCTTCTCCTGATCCTTAACGCGACGATCGGCGGCGTCTTCTTGCCGGTCGCACTGGCCAGGGTCTCTTCGTGCACGATGAATTACGCAATGAACCGCAAGGTTTTCAATGCACGAGGCGGAGTTGTGGCAACCGCGATCCGTTACGCGATCATGGCGGCGAGCGTGATGACCATGTCCTACCTGATGATTCAGGCTTTGGTCTCCGCCGGAATGGCGCTGTGGATGGCCTCGCTGACTGCAAACAGTTCCTTGTTCATCGTGAACTACCTGGGTCAGAACTTCTTCGTCTTTGGCACCTTGGCTGACTTCCGCGTCTTCATTACCGAGGCCGCCGCTTCCGCAAGCGTCTTCGCCTCCCGCGCAGCAACTGCTTGTGCGTCTGCAATCCGCGGCATTCTTGCTCGCCTGCGCGGACGTGAGATGGTTTTAGCCGCCTAACTCTCATAACGAAAACGGGGAGGTATCTTGCGATACCTCCCCTTACTCGTCGCCTCGAGGACCATCACCCGAGGGACGAGCTATCGTGAAACCACAACGGTTCCTTCGATGACCCGAACTCCTTCGGGTGACGCTTCAATGAGCGCGCGGACTCGCTGGTTACCAGCGGGCCTCCACGCGACCAGACCGTGATTCCTGACTGGCACCATGCCGCGCCGAGTCTCCTCGCTGCGCCGCGCATGTGCACGACGCATGGGGCGAATCTGGCCATCCGGGCTTGCGACAAAAACTCTGTCGAAGACGGGTTCAAATTCTTCGACCCGCTCAGCCAAGGCATCGCGCTGTTCTCGCAGGCGATCAACTTCGTCTTCCAGCTCCATGATCCGCTGGATACCGGCCAAGTTGATTCCCTCTTCCTGGCTGAGGCGCTGAATCTCCTTCAGACGCTCGACATCGCGTCGGGTGTAACGCCGCCCGCGTCCCTTCGTACGAAGGGGTGTCACCAAGCCAATCCGATCGTATTGACGCAAGGTCTGCGGGTGCATCCCCGCGAGCTGTGCGGCAACAGAAATCACGAAGGTCACTTCATCTCGATGTCCCATTACGCACTCACCTTCTTCACAAGATCTGCGCGCGGATCACTCTGATCAAGAGAATCCGCCAACGACTTGATCGAATCAAGCTGTTCAGGGGTTAGGTCCTTGGGGACCACCACACTGATAGTTGCCAAGAGATCGCCCGTTCCCTTCTTCGTGGCCACTCCGCGCCCCTTCAGGCGCAGCGTTCGACCAGAATCAGAACCGGCGGGAACCTTGACGGTGACGGTCGAACCATCGATCAAGGGAACTTCAACCTTGGCGCCCAGCGTGGCCTCGGCAAAGGTCACGGGAAGGGTCATCCGAAGGTCGTTTCCCTCGCGGCTGTAGACCGGATCCTCCTCGACATGGATCGTGACGATCAGGTCGCCAGTGGCTCCGCCGTTAAGCGAGGCCTTCCCCTTGCCGCGCAGTCGCACGCTCTGCCCGTCCTTAATTCCCTTGGGAACCTTGACGGTCATAGGCTTACCGGAGACTGCCAACTTGATGTTGACTCCACTCAGGCTCTGCCTGAGCGTGATGCGCGTTGAAGCATGCAAGTCTTCACCCTTTTGAGGTGCTTGCTGGTAGGGCGAACCCTGTGCTCCGCCGAAGTCACCGAATTGAGAGGCACCCGCGAAGGGTGAGGACCCGCGCGAAGAGCCTCCACCAAAACCACCGAAAGCGCCCAGGATGTCGTCCAGGTTGATACCTGCGCCGCCACCGCTGGTGGAGAAACGAACGTTTCCGCCGTTTCCACCACCGAAAGCGCCGAAGATATCTTCAAAGTTCACGCCGGATGTTCCGCCGCCACCGGCACCGCCGCGGAAACCGCCGGCGCCCATCGCGCGAATCGCATCGTATTGCTGGCGCTGCTCAGGGTTGGACAGGACCGTGTAGGCCTCGCCGATTTCCTTGAAGCGCTCTTCAGCTTCGGGGTTGCCCTTGTTCTGGTCGGGGTGCCAGGTGCGCGCAAGTTTGCGGTAGGCCTTCTTGATTGTGGCCTCATCAGCATCCTTGCTTACGCCAAGGACCTTGTAGAAATCCTTTTGGAGCCAATCTTCTCCACTCACTGCGCGTCACCTCCTTTTTTGACTCTGCAGTTCGTTGAATGTTCCTTATTCAGGGTTGTACACCAGGACTTTCGCCGCGCGGATAATGGTGTCTCCGCGACGATATCCAGATTGCAAGACCTGTCCCAGGACCGGGTGGTCCACATCGGGATTGGGCTGAGCCATGAGCGCTTCGTGAAGCATGGGGTCGAAATCGTCCCCTTCGTCTCCGAAACGTTCCAGCTCGAAGCGCGTGCGAAGCGTGTCTTCCAGCTTGTTCGCGATCGAGGCAAAGGGACCGTCATTGAGATCCCCGTGCTTGCGCGCGGCCTCGATATCGTCCAAGACACCGATCATGGCTTCCAGCACCTGGTCGCGTCCGGACTGGACGTGGCCGGCAACGGATTCCTTGGAACGGCGAACGAAGTTCGAATATTCCTGGTTGAGGTTGTACAGGTCTGCATGGGCGCGAGCGAGTTTTTCTTCCGCCTGCGCCACTTGGTCGAGAGCCTTGGACAGGTCACTGTCTTCGAGCTGCTCTTCGAAGTCCGACATATCGACTTCACCCATCTCCTCGCCCTGACTGTTTGCCGAGGCCGCGGTTGCGTGTGCAGCTGCGCCCTCCTGAGCGTGGGGCTGGGCGTCGCCCGGGGTGGCCGGCTGAGAGCCGACCACCGGTTCCTGGGCGTCGTCGGAAGGATTCGTGGGCTCGGTGCTCACTTGTCGTCCTCATCCACAACTTCGGCGTCGATGACGTCGTCATCGGAGGAAGTGGACGACTCCTGTGAAGCGCCTGCTTCAGCAGCGGCCTGAGCGTTCTGGTAGACCTCCTGGCCGATCTTCATCGCGGACTGGTTGAGCTTCTCAACAGAGCTCTTCACAGCCTCGATATCGCTGCCCTTGAGGGCTTCCTTCACGGCGTCAAGGTCGCCCTGGACTTCCTGGCGGGTCGCTTCGGAGACCTTGTCGGCGTCGTCCTTCAGGGTCTTCTCGATGGTGTAGACGAGCTGCTCGGCAGAGTTACGAATCTCAAGCTCCTCGCGGCGCTTCTTGTCGTCTTCTTCGTGCTGAGCGGCCTCGTTGACCATGCGATCGATCTCTTCCTTGCTCAAGGCACTACCGCCGGTGATGGTCACCGCGGTTTCCTTGCCGGTTCCAAGGTCCTTCGCGGAAACGTGAACAATACCGTTCGCATCGATGTCGAAGGTGACCTCGATCTGAGGGACGCCACGCGGTGCGGGGGCAATACCAGAGAGCTCGAAGTTACCGAGCGACTTGTTGTCAGCGGTGAACTGACGCTCGCCCTGGAAGACCTGGACCAGAACCGAGGTCTGGCCGTCGGCAGCGGTCGAGTAGACGCGCGATGCCTTGGTCGGGATTGCGGTGTTGCGCTCGATGACCTTGTCCATGACGCCGCCCATGGTCTCAATGCCCAGAGACAGAGGAGTCACGTCGATCAGCAGAACGTCCTTGCGGTCGCCCTGGATGACGCCAGCCTGCAGGGCTGCGCCAACTGCGACGACCTCATCGGGGTTCACGCCCTTGTTGGGCTCGCGGCCACCGGTGAGCTTCTTGACCAGTTCGGCAACGGCGGGCATACGGGTGGAGCCGCCGACCAGGACGACGTGGTCGATCTCGCTAACGGAGATTCCGGCGTCCTTAATGACCTTCTCGAAGGGGGTCTTGGTGCGCGCGAGCAGATCTGCGGTCATTTCTTCGAACTTCGCGCGGGTGAGGGTCTCGTCCAAGTGAACGGGGCCATCAGCGGTGACCGAGAGGTACTGCAGCGAGATGTTCGTGCTCATGGCGCTGGACAGTTCCTTCTTGGCCTGCTCAGCTGCTGCACGCAGACGCTGAAGAGCAACCGGGTCCTTGGAAAGATCTGCGCCGTCCTTGGACTTAACCTGCTCGATCAGCCAGTCAACGATGCGCTGATCCCAGTCATCGCCACCGAGGCGGTTATCGCCAGCGGTTGCGCGGACCTGAATGGTGGAGAAGCCGTCATCATCCTTGCCGATTTCCAGCAGGGAGACATCGAAGGTGCCGCCACCGAGGTCGAAGACCAGAATGAGCTCGTCTTCCTTGCCCTTTTCGAGGCCATAGGCCAGTGCCGCTGCGGTCGGTTCGTTGATGATACGCAGGACGTTCAGGCCTGCGATCTGACCGGCGTCCTTCGTCGCCTGGCGCTCTGCGTCGTTGAAGTATGCGGGGACGGTGATGACCGCGTCGGTAACGGGCTCACCGAGGTACTCTTCCGCGTCCCTCTTGAGCTTGGAGAGGATTCGTGCGGAGATTTCCTGAGCGGTGTACTTCTTGTCGTCAATGCTGACACTCCAGTCAGTGCCCATGTGGCGCTTGACCGAAGAGATGGTGCGATCAACGTTGGTGACCGCCTGACGCTTGGCGATCTCGCCAACCAGGACCTCACCGGTCTTGGAGAATGCGACGACCGAAGGGGTCGTACGTGTGCCTTCTGCGTTTGCAATGATTGTGGGTTCTCCGCCTTCAAGCACTGCGATAGCGGAGTTCGTGGTACCGAGGTCAATACCTACTGCGCGTCCCATAATGAGTTTCCTTTCATCAAAGCGTGGTGGAAATTGTCGCCGAGGCGATACCGCGCTTTGTACGTCTTCTGTTGTGGTGGCCGAGGATGTCGACCTCCAGACCACCTTGAGCCTGTTGCACTCAAGTTTAGGGATCAAGTCTCACGCCCGCAAGCGCTACACCCAACCTTGAGTCTGACATACTCAACTTTTTTTGGAGAGTTTTATTCCCTGTTTTCCAAAATTTCCTGCTTCTAATTGGCGGCAACGCCAATTACCATTGAAAGTCCGCGGAAAAGTCAGGATTCATTCCGCGGAACTTCTCCATATCGCGACGCTCTTTCTTCGTCGGGCGCCCACTCCCGCGTTCACGCTGGGCGAAGGCGACCCCCAGCCGAGGCCTCGGTTCGCTGAGATCTTCGTAGCACAGTTTCGCGAAGGGGTACCCCAGGCGCTTCACAAGAAGCTTGCGAACAATAAGGACACGGTCAAAACCCTCCACCCGCAAACGAACCTCATCACCCACGCGCACCTTCTGGGCAGCTTTTACTGATTCCCCATTGAGTTTGACGTGTCCGGCGCGCGCAGCCGCCGTTGCCTGAGAACGCGACTTCACCTGGCGAGTTGCCCACAGCCAGGTGTCAATGCGCATGGTTTCGCCACTCGCGAGAGCCCCCTGGGGGACCTCACGCGGTTCGTCAGCTGCGCTCACGCCCGGCTCTCCACTCATGACAGCATCTTAACGCCCACACACTTGCAGCCTTCTTACTCCCCCGCCGCCCGCACAACTAGCACTCCACCACTCAACGCCCACTCGGCCTCGTTTGTGGCAAAGAAAGGAGCAAGATGCCAAGATGAAGCGATGGAGTGCGAACATTTAACAAGCGGGCAGTGTCATTCCTGTCCGCTGATGCCCACTCCCTATGATCTTCAGCTTGCACAACGTCAAAGCGCGGTCGAAAAGATCCTTGCCGACATCCCGCACGCATCCGCCATGCAGTGGCTCCCTCCCGCAGCGTCGATGCCTTCTCACTATCGAACGAAGGCAAAGTTCGCGATCGGTGGCACAACCGAGCATCCAACTCTGGGCATCACCAGCCCAGCGCCCGCATACGAGGGTGTCGATCTTCCTCACTGCATCGCTCACACCGACGTCATCGCTCGCTGCATTGACCCCCTCAAGGAATTCATCAGGAACACCGGCATTGAGCCCTATGACATCGCGAAACGCACGGGCGAACTCAAACAGATTCTTGTGACCCAGGGCTCCGCTGAAGCTCTGATGATCCGTTTCGTGATGCGATCGAAGCGCGAACTGGCGAAACTGCGTTCTCGCCTGCCTCTTCTGCAATCCCTCATCCCCACGCTCCAGGTCGTAACGGTCAACATCCTTCCCATTCATGCGGCCCTTGTTGAGGGCGATGAAGAAATTGTGATCTCGGAGCAAACGACCCTGCCAATGCTCGTCGGCGATGTCGAACTGCACTTGGGGCCGAGGTCTTTTTCGCAAACCAACACGGGCGTGGCCTCGGAACTGTATCGCCAAGTCGCGCAGTGGGCGCGCGACAGCGGTGCAACCTCGCTGTGGGATCTGTACTGCGGAGTGGGTGGTTTTGCCCTGCATGCGGCGCTTGGCGGGGTTGAGCGCGTAAGCAGCGTTGAGATTTCGCCCGAGGCCATCGCCTCGGCCCAGCGCACCGCCGCCGATGCTGGGGTGAGCGATCGTGTAACGTTCATGGCCGCAGACGCCGCACAGTGGGCTTTTGAGCAGGGCGTTGACGCCTGTCCCGAGGCTATCGTCGTCAATCCCCCGCGGCGCGGCATTGGTGAGGCTTTGGCGGGGTGGATTAATGATTCACGCGCGAGCTACGTGATCTATTCCTCGTGCAACCCCAAGTCGCTTGCGAGCGACTTAAAACGAATGCCAAATTACGCCCCACTGCAGGCGCGGCTCTTCGATATGTTCCCCCACACCGAACACATGGAATGCGCGGTATTGCTGGAAAAATTGCCATAGCATGACGGGGCGTCGAGTCCGCGGTGGTGCAGATGCGGATCACGTGTGCGCGATGCGACCGCGCCTTGTAGAACATTCAATCCAAAGCTAAGCTCTCAGTAGACGATGTGCTTTTGTATCAACAATGAGTACACTGAAAAAATCCTGAATCACGACGTTTTAAACACGCATCAAAAACTGGGGGACATAATGAGGAAAAGCCGGAGAGTTCTGGCTACAGGCGCTGGGCTGGCCCTTTTCGCCGCAGGTACGGTAACAATGTTTGCGCCTCGCGGCGCTCAAGCCGATGACCAGGCCTTCCCTCTTTCGCAGTACGCCTCTTCTACAACGACGACTGTGTGTAATACCGATCCTGTGATCACGACCTATCACGGTACCGTCGTAGTAAATATCCCGATCACCACGCTTCTTGCAGGCCACGAGGCCGAAATCCGCGCTGCAGCTGCGCAGGGGCTCTCCCCCCACGATTCCGGTAGCTCCTTCAACTCCGACATCACACTGACCGTGAGTGTCCCTGAGGAAGTCGATTTGGGGACGTCTCGCGCGAAATCTACCTCGTCAATGCTCGCCTACACCTGGTTCTCCCCCAACTCTGACCGCACACAGGTCACTGCGAACATCCAGTTCAAGGATCTGAACTGGCAGCAGCTGCTCGACATCTACGATGCAGAGAAAGCCAACCCCGGCCAGCACACGATCAAGGTCCAGGTCCCCTATGCCGTTGGCACAACTGACCCCACGGAAGCGACTCAACTGGCCAGCGAACAGGTTAGCGTGACAGGTACGTTCAACTTCTTCGCATCTCCGACCACTCCCGCTCAGGTCTTTAACTTCGACACGAAGACCCTGGCAGTCGCACAGTCACCTAGCAATTGCTTCGCGTCCGCACCGACCAGGACAACGCGCTGGGTTGATGAAGAGGACGGCCACGACTTGCAGCCCCCAAAGACCGGACCGAACTTCTTCCAAACCGCAGGAATTCCCGACTACGAATTCTCCACTTGGGAGTTGTCGGCGGATCGCTTGACCGGAATTTACAAGTACAAGAATGTTTTCGGCTCCCTTCCGGTCAACGGTGATGACCCGGCAATCGACACCGATTTTAAGGTCGGCCTGGACGGGAACGCTCCGACTCAGACGGAAAAGATCTACGCCGAAAACAAAGATTCTCTTCTGACCATCGAGAACGTCGTCCACTTGGACGACGTTCGAGGTGGACGCATTGCGGATCTCCTCAAGAAATACGAGGAGACGCCCAACGCATTCGACGATTTTGACCTGAAGAATGCTCACGTGGGCTTCACAACCCAGATCACTCTTCCTGCGCAACTGAAGTTTTCCGACCCCTCGGCCATCTCGGTGACCGGGCTTCCCCAGGGCTTCTCAGCGACAACAGTGGAAGTTAACGGACAAACCGCAACGGTTACCGTTGACATCGATACCCCCGGTCAGATCACCACCATCGAAGACCTCAAGGACGCGATGGCTGCGCTTCACGGCGAAGCGGTGATCACCATTAAGAAGATTGCCTTCACTGAATCCGCAACTGCCGATACGGATTACCAGATCGATCACCTCACGCAGGGCGTTATCTCTGTTGATGTCGAGAAACAACTCGGTGCCAAGGTCAGGCCCGGGTGGCCGTCACCCGCATGCCCTCCAGTTATGGGCGACGACGACTATGTCGAAAGGGCCGAGCCTCGCCCTGTTCTTGGAACATTATTTGATCCCCCTTCGCCCGCATGTCCCCCTAAAGACACCCCTTTTTCCGCCGGATGGAGGCCCCCCGCGTTCGGCCCTTCTGCCGGGTGGGATGAACCTCCGCTCATGAAGCACCCCCTGAAGTACACGACCAGCGAGTCGCATCCCTACGTGACACGACTGTCCTTCAAGCCGGGTCCGACGCCTACGCCGACGACGCCTACGCCGACGAGGCCTACGCACTCGGTTCCTCCTACGCCTGCAACGCAGCTTGCAAAGACCGGTGCTCTCACCGGCGATGTGCTGGTACTCGCTGCCGTGATGGGCACTATTGGTGCCGCGGCTATGCGGAGGAAGCGCTCTTAATTCGCGTGTCATAGTCATAGGCGGGGTGCCGGTGAATCACCGGCGCCCCGCCTTATTTGAATGAAAGGACAAACCGTGTTGGTTTTGTAGGGACTTGTCGCTTGGTGGTGTGCCACAGTCGGTGTTGAAGGCGGGTCTCTCGTCGCCGCGGTGTGAACACGCCCCGGATAGGTTACACACATACGGATAGGCAACACGCATGCGGATAGGTTACTAACCTATCCGCATCTCAATAACCTATCCGCGTGCGAACAACCTATCCGCGTAGTCCACCGACTAGCCATGCGCAGTGCACGGACGACACCTTCTATGCGTTCCTCACGCTCTCATCCGCCACCACTCCTCATGCAACGCCAGATGATCGCGCAGCACAGCAGTCAGCAGACGATCTCAGCCATTAACGAAGAGGCCGGTGTACCCCAGCCTCTTCCTTCGCCTAATGGGTGTGAATCGTGCCCATGTCGAATGACGGCAAGAGCACGTGCGACAGCCAGCGGCAGAACCGCTCCGATATATCAGGAGCGCGACTTCCTGATGGCGATGACACCCGCGCCAATCCCCGCGAGGAGAACGCCGACTGTCACAAGAGCCGATGCATCACTACCCGTGCGCGCGAGCCCCGACGAAGGAGCAGGTGTGCCAGGAGCCGGTGTCTCAGGCACAGTGGGCGTTACAGCAGGAGTCGGAGGAGTGGGTGTAACAGAGGGCTGAGGTGACGGCGTTGTGGGAGTCGACGGTGTGGACGGAGAAGGTTCCGGGGTGGGCTGCGCGGCGATCTTGCGGATCACGATGTCGGTGTTCGCACCCACAGCGCGCGCGTTGGCGGGATTGTTGGGATCGACCGTCCCAGCGGCAGCATCGAATCCGAAGACGTTCTGACCGGGGACTATCTCGTACCCCTCGGGGATCGGCGGGAGGGGCGTCGCGGCGGCACGAGAAGGATTGTGCTGGTCATTGCCGTAGCGTTGAGCCGCCAGGACGGTGCCATGATCATCGACGAGGCGGACGGAGCCCAGAGCGGAGTAGAAGACTTCACAGACAAAGTGCAGGTCAGGCTGGTCCGGGTCGAAGGAGAGCGCGGGCGCGCTGATTTCGAGCGTGTACTCGCCGGGAACGACGGGACTGGGGCGCACGGGAACCTCCCCACTGCCGTCAATGGGAACGTATGGCTGCCGAGGCTCGATGATGTTCTCGTTCTCATCGGAGAGGTAGCAGATAGCGGGGCCCGCGACGTCTGCCGCGTGGGCGGGGGTCGGCAGGACGCCGGGGATCGCGGCAACGCTGAGGACGGCCACGGCCGCGCCGAGGCGCACAGTCGATGGGATATGCATGAACGATCTCCTTTCCATGATCATATTACAGCCATCACATTACCGGGTATCTGCAATCGTGTTTCGGATTTGAGCGCCCAATTGTCACCGATTCGATAACCCCATCGTTCGGCGAACGCATGGTCAGGGTCAGAGCCCCATCCACGCCTCCATGCACGATTCCGCACACCACGAAGGACACGAGCACGAAAAAGATGAGGCCAGATCACCCTGGCACAAAGCCGCTCCCCCGCGCTCGACCCCACACGGGAACCAAGAATGAGGCCAGGGCACCGCAGTCGGCACCCCGGCCTCGTCCCACACGAGCTGCTGTCAGTGCCCCGGCCAGCTACGGATCGCCGTCAGCGCTGCGACAGCGTAGCGATCCCACACGCGCCCGCCGATACGCACGGCCACCTCGAGAACAACCACCGACCACGCGAGGCTCACGACGTAGGCGACCCAGCCCGGGACGAATCCGAAGGACGCCAGCACGAGGAGCACGTAGGAGGGAATCTGAAGGAGCGCCGTCCCCGCGAAGCCCAGGAGCTGGAGGAGCATCGTCAGCAGGAAGGAGCCGGTCCCCTTCGTCGCGAGCGGCGACGTGCCCGGAGGCTGCACCGGGTAGACCCAGCGGGCGTTCGCGACGAGGGTGGTGGCGGCAGCGCCAGAAAAGAGGACAACACCCATCACCTGATGGAACACGAAAACAGACAAGCTAGCGCCAACGACGGCATCGTGAATGAGGTAGCCAATGACTTGGGGAACCAGCACGACAAGCGAGCCCACGAGGCGCCCGCGGCGCTCCTCGCGACCGCTCATCCCCGATGAGACCACGATCCATGCGCCCGTCGAGTCGTACTGCATGAGCGCTCCCACGCTCAGGCCCATGGTCACGGGCACGAGGTAGAGGAAGATCCCCGTGAAGAGCACCTGCTGCCCATCGACCGCCACGCGCCCCAAGAGCACCCCGATGATCGGGAAGAGAATAGCGAACACCATGTTCATGTTGAGGCGCGGATCCACGATCCAGTAGCGCAGCGTGCGCGCCGCCAAAGACGCCGAGCGCACGCCGATACCGAGGCGCGTGAAGGTATCGACGCTGCGCAGGCCGGCCGAACGCGACGCCGCGGTCCGTTGGCCTCGCGCTTCCTGCTCGGCGGACTCGTCGATGAGATAACGTCCCTCGTTGATGGCCCGCTGCGCGTCGGCACTGATCTCACCCGCGTAGCCGCTCATGACGGGACGTAGGACGGCCAGCCAGACACGCCAGCCGACAACAGCCGTGGCCAGCGTGACGAGGGCGCGGATGCAGGCGGCACCCCACGCCCCCTCGAGCAGGGAAACAACAACGCCGAAGGGAGCGCCAACGGGCGACCACAGCGCGACGTTCAGCCCGGCTTGGAACAGCTCCAGCGAGAAGTTATCCGACAGGAGCTTCATCCAGTAACCCAGCGGGGTCAGCACCACGAAAAAGGCGATTAAGCCGACCATCGTGACGGCGTCCTTCTTGCCCGAGCTATCGATACGCACCGCGAACCAGGTGCCGACCGCACGCGCCCACAGCACCGCAAGAGGAAGGGTGACGATGCCCGCGACCAGCCAGCCGAGGGCCGCCACCCATTGGGCCCGCCACAACGCAAACCACACGGGAACGAGAAGCGCCATGGCGGACATGACGCCGCCGGGCCCCACAGCGGTCGCGGCGACCAGTGCCACCCCCAGCCGCTTGCTCGGCCCCACGTAGGGCGACAGGCGCACGGGATCGAGTGAGTTGTCCATCGAGGCAAACGCAATGGGCAGGATCAGCCACAGGACGACGACAACGGGACCCACGATGGGCAGCACCGCCGCAAGGGTCGCTGCTCCCTCGGATTGAG
>ERZ773018.204-NODE-204-length-39726-cov-5.518716_pt1 | contig 39726 bp, 30 predicted proteins | sample MGYA00580840_ERZ773018 | MGnify/ENA primary metagenome ERZ773018 (study PRJEB29015, sample SAMEA2738125) | human oral metagenome | biome: human oral; feature: human-associated habitat; material: saliva | place: China | collected 2256 ... | reverse complement strand
AACCACGCTTCTCACAAATGTTGGCTGTTAAGGCTTTCCATGAGAAGATGAGAGAGGAGGCTGTCGATGGTGAATTGTTCTATGGAAATAGCTCGGCTGTACGGCTTGGAAATATCTTCTCAGATCAATACATCTATGTTAATCGAGGCGTGAATGGTATTGAAGGCTCGTTATCTACGGCTGTTGGCTATGCCATTGCTCATCAGGAAGAAGAGGACGTGTACTGTGTAATTGGTGACTTGAGTTTCTTCTATGATCAGAACGCACTATGGAACGAATCTCTTCCACCTAATCTTTCTATCCTCTTACTTAACAATGGCGGTGGAGGTATCTTCCATCAGCTGCCAGGTTTGAACCGTTCACCTTATCGGGATAGTGCTATTGCTGCCCAACACACAACCTCTGCAGAAGGAATCTGTCAGACACACGACATCGTCTACCTATCTGCTCGCAACGAAGAAGAGCTTTACAAGAACCTTGACAAGCTCTTTAACTCAGAGGAAGGACCAGTACTTTTAGAAGTATTCACCAACGCAGAGGAAGATACACAGACTTTGAAGGATTATTATCAAGCCTTTTAATGGTACTCAACGTATCAACTTTCAGCTTATATATCCAGCATAAATAATAATAACTTGCCACAGTCTATCCCCCTTTTAGGAATGACTTGGCAGGCTCCCTATAATCAATCAAAAACGAAAAGACCTTATGGAGAAAAGAGAATGGAAGCCTATTGAAGGCTTTAACTTTGAGGAAATCCTCTTTGAAGAGTACAACCACATAGCAAAAGTAACCATTAACCGTCCTCGCTACCGCAATGCCTTTACACCAAAGACAGTGTGGGAAATGTCACAGGCATTCAACTACTGTCGTGAAGCCCTTGACATTCGCGTGGTCATTTTGACTGGTGCTGGTGACAAAGCGTTCTGCTCTGGCGGTGATATGAATGTAAAGGGACATGGCGGATATATCGGCAATGATGGTGTTCCACGCCTCAACGTACTTGACTTGCAGATGCAGATTCGACGCCTTCCAAAGCCAGTCATCGCTATGGTTAATGGTTATGCCATTGGTGGTGGACACGTTCTTCACGTGGTGTGTGACCTCTCTATTGCTTCAGACAATGCTATCTTTGGACAGACAGGACCAAAGGTTGGCTCCTTCGATGCTGGCTTTGGCGCATCTTATTTGGCTCGTGTCGTTGGTCAGAAGAAGGCTCGTGAGATTTGGTTCTTGTGTCGTCAGTACTCTGCTGTAGAAGCAGAACGAATGGGGTTGGTCAACAAAGTAGTTCCATTCGATCGTCTCGAAGACGAGTGTATAGACTGGGCAGAAACCATGATAGAGCGTTCTCCATTAGCACTCCGTATGATGAAAGCCGGCTTCAACGCCGAACTTGATGGTCAGGCAGGTATTCAGGAACTTGCAGGTGACGCCACAATGCTCTATTACACACTTGACGAAGCACAGGAAGGTGGCAAAGCTTTCCTTGAAAAGCGTAAGCCTGACTTTGACAAATATCCACAGTTCCCATAAGACAAGGGAACTGTGAGACAAAATATTGGAGCCATTAAGACATAGTAACAGATGAACATTGTTCTGATAGTAACTGATTCTTATAAAGATATGATAACATAAAAACAAGTTTACCTATAATACATTTAGCATCTGAGTAACAAAAGAGTCAAATGATTATAATCATACTTTGAGAAAATACAAAAGAACTTAACATGAAGGAACCTGATATTATAACAACCGACCAACTAATAACCGAGGTTATAGAATGTGCTAAACGCATACGTCGGCAACTTGGACCAGGATTTTTAGAAAAGGTCTATAAGAATGCAATGGTTGTTGAACTGCGAAAGCTAAAACTCAACTTTGAAACAGAGAAACTCATCCAAGTACTCTATGATGGGATTGTTGTCGGTGAATATCGTACTGACATCATTGTTGAAGGAAAACTCATTTTAGAACTTAAAGCTATACAAGAACTAACGATAGCGAATGAAGTTCAACTGGTAAACTATCTAACATCAACAGGAATAGATGATGGATTACTTATCAACTTTGGCTCTGATAAACTCCAATTCAAAAGAAAGTATCGTTTATATCGTAGGTTTTAAAGAGCTGTATTATTACCAAACAAGTTCAGTGGTCACCATGTCTTTAGAAGAATATGTTACTACCAGAACAATGTTCATCTGTTACTATGTCTTCTATTCACTTATGTTCCTATTGTCTCACATTATCATGTCTAATCAAAGAACTTACAATGTACAACATAAACATCTCCTCACGCATCCTTCACTTCCTCCTCCCTGCAGGCACTTCACGTGGTGTCTATACAACGAGGAAGAGCTATTACGTTACGTTGTCTGACGGCAAACAGCCTGACGTAGTGGGTATTGGGGAATGCGCAACACTCCCCGATCTCTCCTGCGATGCCATGCCTGACGAGGAATATGAGCGAAAATTGCAGGCCTTTTGTGATGACTTTTGCCACACGGGAGTTATTGACATCGCTGCTATGCGTCCTTATCCGTCCATGCTTTTTGGCCTGGAAACGGCTAAGGCACAGCTGGATGCCAAGGGTAGTATCAATCTCTTTAATACACCTTTTGGACGAGGTGAGGAAGGAATTACCATCAACGGACTCGTATGGATGGGGACTTTCGAGGAGATGTATCAGCGATTGGAAGCGAAACTCAAGGCTGGCTTCCGTTGTGTAAAGCTAAAGATTGGTGCGATTGACTTTGAGAAAGAACTCGAACTTATACGCCATATCCGTCAAGCATTCACACGTGAGCAAGTGGAACTACGCGTTGATGCGAATGGTGCCTTTACCCCAGAAGATGCCATGCAACGATTAGAAGCATTGGCACAATACGATATCCATTCCATAGAACAGCCTATCCGACAGCATCAATGGCAGGAGATGGCACGCTTATGTGCTGACACTCCCCTACCGATAGCCCTTGACGAGGAACTTATAGGTGTCAATGACCCTACAGAAAAAGCGTTATTACTCGATACGATTCGCCCTCAATACATCATTCTCAAGCCAAGTCTGCATGGCGGTATGATAGGTACAAGAGAATGGATTGCAATGGCAAAGGAACGTAACATAGGTTCATGGATAACCTCAGCACTTGAAAGTAATATTGGACTAAATGCTATCGCCCAACTTACTGCCGACATCTATGGTCCAAATATCACCACACCACAAGGCTTAGGTACGGGACAACTCTTCACCGACAACATCCCAATGCCATTAGAAATCAGAGATGATCAGCTTTGGATAAGCGATTAAGAAAATTATTATTAGACTAATTAGCCCAATTAGCCTGATTAGCCCAATAGCATAAAATCAAACAATAATGACACTACAAGATTTCCTATCAGAATGGCATAATGACAATCCACAACTCCTTGTGCACACCAGTGGCTCAACTGGTAAGCCAAAACCGCTGTGGGTAGAGAAGCAACGTATGCTCAATTCAGCCCGCATCACTTGCGATTTCTTGGGCTTGAAGGCTAACGATACCGCTCTACTCTGTATGCCACTCGACTACATTGCAGGAAAGATGGTAGTAGTAAGAAGTATTGAGCGTAACCTACACCTATTGACCGTAACACCTTCTGGGCATCCTCTCTCTGACAAGTCTTTATCTGAAGCAGGTATTTCCAACGAGGAGATAACCTTTGCTGCAATGGTACCACTGCAGGTCTATAATTCTCTGCAAGTGCCTGAGGAGCGTGAGCGTTTGCGCCAAATACGTCATCTTATTATAGGCGGTGGTGCTGTCGATAATAAACTTTCAGCTGCCTTACACGATTTCCCTAACGCCGTTTGGAGTACCTACGGAATGACGGAAACACTCTCACATATTGCTCTCCGACGTCTGAATAGACCTGATGCCAGCGAATGGTATAAACCCTTTGATGGTGTAAAAGTATGGCTCAATGAAGAAGGCTGCCTTGTTATTGATGCCCCTGCCGTTTGCACTCACCCTTTAGTAACCAACGACAGAGCTGAAATTCGCACTACGGACACGAAAGAAGGACTTAATACTCCTTGTTTCCGCATACTCGGGCGGAAAGATAATGTGATTGATTCGGGCGGCATTAAGATTCAGATTGAAGAAGTAGAACATCTGCTGAAATCCTCTCTTACAGCCGACTTTGCTATAACAAGTTGCTCTGACGAGCGTTTTGGAGAAGCCGTGGTCTTACTCACTACACAAGAAGATATCGATTCAATTAAAACACTCTGCCAGCAACGCCTCCCAAAGTTTTGGCAACCTCGTTTCATCTTCCACATCCCTTCCCTTCCACAGACAGGCTATGGGAAACTTGCAAGGGCTGAAATAAAAGCATTAGCAGGTCAGTTATGTAAATCAAAAGTATGACATTACTCTCATTCTAACAACATACTGCATAGTATTTAGTACTCAGCACCAATGGTGCGAACCATCAACACCATACGTGCTGAGCACCAACACATCAGTTGATAAGGGTAAAATAGATTAATCGTTACCATCATAAATAATGGAATAATACAACAAGTAAAGACTAACTTATACATAAGATTTTTACAGGACTACGAGGAACAAGAATATAAAACAAGAAGGTAGGGAGATTTATCATACTATATAGAACAGAAAGCTATCATATCCATAGATCTTTTTAAACAACTGGTTAACCAACTGAGTACCCTTACAATATTTCTACACTTTTTATCCGATTACTCCTACTCAGCCCTTCGCAAACAATGAAAAACTTAATCTTTTGTTTGCCACAACCGATTTTTTTAGCTAATTTTGCAGTCATAAAACCAATACGTAATTTTTAAATGGACGATTATCACGCGGAAAATTTCAATCTGTAGGCGTGAGGATTACGACAGGAAGTTGCTAATCCCCACACTATTATTTAACTATGGAGATTAGCTAATGAAGACATATTGGAACATTAACGGAACCCTGAATACCATTAAAGAATGGCAGCCTAACTGCTGGATTCAGGTAACTTGCCCAACAGAGCAGGATCAGCAAGAACTCGAAGACACTTTTCATATTCCAGACTACTTCTTATCGGATATCAGCGATACCGATGAGCGAGCACGTTATGAATATGATGATGGTTGGATGCTGATTATCCTCCGTATCCCATACGTGAAGGAAATTCGCTCACGAACCCCATATACAACAGTACCTTTAGGTATCATTCACAAGAAAGATGTAACCATCACGGTTTGCAATTTTGAAACAAATATGATGCTCGATTTCGTCAGCTATCAGCAAAAGAGAAATGAGGGCTTTACTGACTATGTAGACCTGATTTTCCGTCTCTTCCTTTCTTCTGCTGTGTGGTATCTAAAACGACTAAAGCAAATCAGTACTTTGATTGAAAAGGCAAAGCGTAACTTAGATAAAGGTGTGGACAACGAGAGTCTAATTGGACTGAGTCGTCTGCAGGATTCGCTTACCTATTTCATCACATCTATCCGTGGCAACGAGAACCTTCTGGCAAAGTTGAAGTTCAAGTTGCAGATTGACGAGTTGGATGCCGACCTCATTGAAGACGTAAACATTGAGATGTCACAGGCGCGAGAAACGACGAGTATCTACTCCGACATTCTTGAATCTACGATGGATACCTATTCAAGCATTATTAACAACAACATGAACACCGTGATGCGTACGCTCACTTCGGTGTCAATTATCATGATGTTGCCAACGCTTATATCCTCCCTCTTCGGTATGAACCTTGTCAATGGCTTGGAAACAAACCCATGGGGATTCCCTGTTGCAATGTTCTTATCAGTCGTCGTTTCTGCTGCATCATGGTGGCTGCTACGCCGTAAACGTCTGCTTTAGAAGAGAGAAAATAAAAAAAATCAACCTAAAATTAGGTACTTTCAAACTTTTTATCTAAGTTTGCAGTTGATATATTAGTGGTAGAAGACTACCGGCATCTATGCAATGGTCTGAAACCTTAAATGTGGAAAAACCCAAATCACAAACAAAAAGTGAAATGATGGACTCTCAAGAGAATGCCCTGAATCAGGGTACAGAAGAAGTTAAGCTGTCTGAAGAAGTTGCAACTAACGCTACAACGGAGAATTCCGAAGCGCAGAGTGTTAATGAGAATGCAGCAGAAAACCTCAATCAGCCAGTTGAAACACAGTCTGAGAGCGAGGAAACAAACCTCGCAGCTAAGGCATACAGTTCAAAAAAGGAGATTATAGAGCGTCTGAAGGCTATCGTTGACAGTGACGAAACACCTGAAAAAGCCGAAGTAGAACACCTGAAGACGGTATTCTACAAACTGCATTTTGTTGAGCGTGAGGCACAGCAAAAGGCTTACCTCGACAATGGTGGTGACCCTGAGAAATATCAGATATTGCCTGATGAGGACGAAGAAATCTTCAAGGCAGAGATGACCATCATCAAGGAAAAACGCCAAAAGGCTTTCCTCGCACTTGAAGAGGAGAAGCAACAGAACCTCAAAAAGAAAGAAGCTATCATCGAACAGATTAAGGCGATGGCTACTACTCCTGAAGAGGCTAACAAGAACTTTGACCAGTTCAAGAAGCTTCAGCACGAGTGGAAAGAAATCAAGATGGTTCCTGCTGAGAAGGCTAACGAACTTTGGCGCAACTATCAACTCTATGTTGAGCAGTTCTATGACTTGTTAAACCTCAACCGCGAGGCACGAGAATACGACTTCAAGAAGAATCTTGAGAAGAAAACTAAACTCTGTGAAGCAGCTGAGAAGTTGGCTGAAGAAACAGATATCATCAGTGCTTTCCACCAGTTACAGGAACTTCATCAAGAATATCGCGAGACAGGTCCTGTTGCTAAGGAACTTCGTGAGCAAATTTGGGCACGCTTTAAAGCAGCCAGCACTGTTATCAACAAGCGGCACCAGCAGCACTTCGAAACACTCCGCACACGTGAGGAGGAGAACCTAACCAAGAAGACTGTACTTTGTGAAAAGGCTGAAGAACTTGCAAAACAAGAGAACAAGTCTTCTGCAGATTGGGAGAAGCACACAAAGGAGATTATTGCTATTCAGCAGGAATGGAAGACCATTGGCTTCGCTCCACAGAAGATGAACGTGAAGATTTTTGAGCGTTTCCGTGCAGCATGCGACGATTTCTTCGGTCGTAAGGGTGAATTCTTCAAGCAGCTCAAGTCACAGTTTGCAGAGAATGCAGAAAAGAAAAAGGCTCTTGTTGAAAAGGCTCAGGCATTGAGTGAGTCTACTGACTGGAAGGCAACATCTGATAAGCTCATCGCTTTACAGAAAGAGTGGAAGACTATCGGCATGGTTCCTAAGAAGATTGGTGACCAGTTGTGGAATGACTTCCTCGCTGCTTGCAACCGCTTCTTCGAAGCTCGTAACGCTGTTCATGCTGATTCTCGCAATGAGGAACATGAGAACTTAAACAAGAAACGTGATATCATCAGCCAGCTGAAAGAACTCGTTGAACAAGCAGGTGAGAACTTGCAGGAGAAGGTACAGAAGCTGACTGAACAATATAACAAGGTAGGTCACGTTCCTTACAAAGAGAAAGATAAACTCTACAAGGAGTACCACGATGTATTGGACAAGATCTATAAGGACCTCCATATATCTGCAGCACGCAAGCGAGTTGACAACTTCCGCAATAATCTCAAGAAGGTTGCTGACCGTGGTATTGATGCACTCGACAACGAGCGTGGTCGTCTGCTCCGTCGCTTTGAGCAGTTAAAGCAGGAGATAAACACTTACGAGAATAATCTTGGTTTCCTCAACATCAGTTCAAAGAAGGGCAACAGCCTTATTGATGAGATGAACCGTCGCATCCAGAAACTCAAAGATGATATGGATGAGGTGAAGCAGAAGATTAAGGCTATTGACGCTGAAAACAAATAAACAGAACATTCCAATCAATTCAATCTCATAACAATATAAGGATAAATTGAGGGGAAATAGAATCAAGAAAAGGGACAATTCGTTATAGAATTGCCCCTTTCTTTATTACTCTAACTCAAATATTCCTCTCGCAACAAACTGTCATTGCCGAATTATTTTCATGAAAGAAAATATTTCTCATCATGAACATAAATATTTTTCTTCATGAAAAGAAATATTTACGTCCGTGAAAAGAATTCGTAAACAGATACGAATTTCCCGAAAGAGAGAGATAGAAAGAGTATCTATCAATCATAAAACATGCCCTAAAAGTAGGTTCATCCGTTAAACCTAAATCAATCATTAGAGCATAAACATATTTTGTTTTTATCGGACAACAATAATTTTTATACTTCGAAAACCTATAGATTGGGTTCAAAAAATCATTACATAATTTCACATAAAATTCCCATAAATAATGGTAAATACACATGTAACAAGCAGGTTTGTAACCAATTTAAAATCAGATGGTTACAAATTAATACAAGAAAAGATGCTTAATTGGACTTCAAAAGGGCGTTAGTTAGACCTCAAAAGAGCACCTTTTACAAGTCAATTAAGCGTCTTTTAGAAGCCAAAAAACCATGTATTGATTATGAAATGCGTGAAAATAGTTTACAAATATCTATAATATGGGAATAGGGTTATTAGTCGAAGTCGGATAGACATCGTATCTATTTGTTTATTATCTTGTATCTTATTTCGCTTTGCAAGACCATCTAATTGGGGATAGTCATACCACGCAAGTGTATAAGCCTTTGTTCTATTTACAGTTTGTGTATTTAACGGAAGAACCTAAAGGTAGCCTTATTTATTCCTTTACAATTTTCTTCTTTGCTTCAGTCCATGCAATAATACCACCCGAAAGGTTAGTAACAGTAAAACCTTCCTTAGCAAGAAGTGTTGCTGCCATTGCAGAACGCTTACCCGAACGGCAATACACAGCGCATGGACGCTTCTTATCAAGTTTAGCAAGAGCGTTAGAAAGGAAAGATGGAGTCAACACATCAACGTGTATTGCACCAGAAATATGTCCTTCTGTAAACTCGTCAAGTTTACGTACATCCACCAACTGAACAGAGTCAGACTTAATAATCTGCTCAAAACGATTAACGTCTACATCTTCATAAAGATTTTGTGCACATGCCCCCATACCTATTCCTAATGCTGCCAAAATGGCTGTTAATAACTTTTTCATCTTTTATCAGGTAAATATTTAAGTTATAATTTGAAATAAAAAAAGAGAGTTGACAATTCAACTCTCTCACTTTGTTGGGATACCCGGACTCGAACCAGGAATGACAGGACCAGAATCTGTAGTGTTACCATTACACCATATCCCATTGATCTCACAACTCATTTCTGAATTGCGAGTGCAAAGTTAGCACTTTTTCTTGAACTACCAAAACTTCTACTAACTTTTTTCATGAAAAGAGATAAAAAAAATCTCAAAGGCAGTTTTTTGTTTGCTAAATAGATCAAATAAGCCCAATAGGAACAAATTGCTAAATAAAATGAAATTTATTTTGTGCTTCATTCCTTTTACGCTACCTTTGCATTTCGTATATTATAATGTGATTTAATGGATAAGACAAAGAATTTAGTAGAACTAATTACAAAGGGAATTCAAGATAAGAAAGGACATGGCATAGTTATTGCAGACCTATCGGAGATCGATGGTACTATCTGTCGCTATTTCGTTATATGCCAGGGTAACTCCACACAACAGGTAGAAGCTATTGCCGGATCAGTAGGCGACTATGTTCGCGAAGCTATCGGTGAGAAGCCTATCAACTGCGTAGGACTTGGTAACGCACAGTGGGTGGCAATTGATTATGCGGATGTTATCGTTCACATTTTCACCCCAGAGACACGTGAATTCTATGACATAGAACACCTTTGGGAGGATGCCAAGTTGACCACTCTGCCAGATTTAGACTGATAAGTTGACCTGGTAATCGCCTTTTTATATCAAAAATTCAGACTTCAAAATGGACAATTCAAATCCTAAGAACAAGCCGAATATGCCTAAATTCAACATGAATTGGCTCTACATATTCGTTATTATTGCCCTCGGAGTAGTTTTCTTTGCCGGGGGGAATGGGCTTTTTCCTTCAAGTGCAGGTATAGACAAGGACTATACCACTTTCAAGCAATATGTTGCTAAAGGCTATGCCACAAAGGTAATTGTCAATAGAAACGACAATACCCTCCGCATGTATGTAAGCCCTAACCACATCCGTGACATCTTCAAAAAGGGTACACAAGAAGTGGGTACAGCCCCTTATGTTACCGTAGAGATTGGTTCGGTTGATAAGGTAGAGACTTTTCTCGACCAAGCTGTAGCCCAGAAGAAAATCGTAAGCTACAGTTATGAGAACAAGTCGGGCAACACCTTTCTTGATATCCTCGCTTCTATTGCACCGTGGATATTCTTCTTCGGAATCTGGTACTTCCTTATGCGCCGCATGAGCGGAGGCGGAGGCGGTAGTGGAGGCGTCTTCAGCGTGGGCAAATCTAAGGCTAAGCTTTATGAGAAAGCCAACGAAATGGGTATCACCTTCAAGGATGTCGCTGGCCAGACTGGTGCTAAGCAGGAGGTACAAGAGATTGTTGAGTTCTTGAAGAATCCAAAGAAATATACTGACTTGGGAGGTAAAATACCTAAGGGTGCACTCCTTGTTGGCCCTCCAGGAACGGGTAAGACCCTTCTTGCTAAGGCCGTTGCAGGTGAAGCAGGTGTACCATTCTTCTCTATGAGTGGTTCTGATTTCGTTGAAATGTTCGTCGGTGTCGGTGCCAGCCGTGTACGTGATGTCTTCCATCAAGCTAAGGAGAAGTCACCTTGTATCATCTTTATTGACGAGATTGATGCCGTTGGACGTGCACGTTCAAAGAATCCAGCTATGGGCGGAAATGACGAGCGTGAGAACACACTCAACGCCCTTCTGACAGAGATGGACGGCTTCGGAACAAACTCAGGAGTTATCGTTCTTGCCGCAACAAACCGTGTTGATATGCTTGATAAGGCACTTCTTCGTGCTGGACGTTTCGACCGTCAGATACACGTAGACTTACCTGACTTGCCTGAGCGTAAGGAAATCTTCCAAGTTCACATGCGCAAGCTAAAGTTAGAGAAGAACCTCGATATCGACCTCCTTGCACGTCAGACCCCAGGCTTCTCAGGTGCTGATATTGCCAATGTATGTAATGAAGCCGCCCTGATAGCAGCTCGTCACGACAGCACAGAGGTAACAAAGCAAGACTTCCTTGATGCTGTAGACCGTATTATCGGTGGCTTGGAGAAGAAAACAAAGATATTGACAGCTGACGAGAAGCGCACGATCGCCCTTCACGAAGCTGGTCACGCAACCATTAGCTGGTTCTGTGAGCATGCCCACCCATTAGTAAAGGTGAGCATCGTACCACGTGGTCAGGCACTCGGTGCAGCATGGTATCTGCCAGAAGAGCGTCCTATCACAACAAAGGAACAGATGCTTGACGAGATGTGTTCATTGCTTGGTGGACGTGCTGCAGAGGAACTCTTCACTGGTCATATCTCAACAGGTGCTATCAATGACCTTGAGCGTGCGACTAAAAGTGCATACGGAATGATAGCATACGCAGGTATGAGTGAGAAGTTGCCAAACATCTGCTATTATAATAATGATGAGTATAACTTCCAGAAGCCATACTCTGACACTACAGCAAAGACTATCGACGAGGAAGTTCTGAACATGATTAACGGACAGTATGAGCGTGCTAAGCAGATTCTGACCGAGAACAAAGAAGGTCACAACCGCCTCGCACAACTGCTCATTGAGCGTGAGGTAATCATGGCAGAAGACGTAGAAGAAATCTTCGGAAAGCGTCCTTGGGTAAGCCGCACACAGGAGTTGCTTGCGCAGGAGGAGAAGTCTCAGCCTAAGTTGGAGGATATGCCAGAGGAGGTTAAGCAGGCACAAGCAGAGCACGAAGCAAGAATCGCTAAAGAAGGCAGCGACAAAGCCAGTGATTTATAAACAAACATATAGTTATGAGTGATAAACTAAAGAACCTGATTGTCAGAGCCGTTACTGGCGTATTCTTCGTCACCGCGATGGTGTTGGGCATCCTTCACCCTCACGCCCTGATTGTACTTTTTGCACTCATCACGGGTCTTTCCATCTGGGAATACACTGGGTTGGTGAACAACATCAAGGGAGTAAAGGTAAATCGCTTTATCTCAACCATCATAGGAGTTTATTTCTTCTTGGCGGTTGCAGGTCTGCGTCTGACACCAGTTGAGGGTTTCGTGGTCTTTGTACCCTACATTCTGTCAATTCTCTACCTATTAATTTCAGAACTATATCTGAAAAATGAGAACCCTATCAACAGCTGGGCATACACAATGTTGGGACAAATGTATATCGCAATGCCTTTCTCAATGATTAACGTATTGGCATTCCAGCAAGGTGAGATGGGACAGGTAACCTTTGATTCCCTCCTTCCATTGAGTATCTTCATCTTCCTTTGGACAAATGACACAGGTGCTTATCTCTGCGGTTCGCTCTTCGGCAAGCATAAACTCTTCCCACGTATCAGTCCTAAGAAGAGTTGGGAAGGAAGCATAGGAGGTGGACTCCTCGTATTGATTGTTGCTGGAGTTATCGGATATTTCACCAATACTGACACCGATCCACATATGCTTAGCATTCCTGCATGGATAGGATTAGGACTGGTGGTTGTGGTCTTCGGTACATGGGGCGACCTTGTTGAGAGTCTCTTCAAACGCACACTCGGTATCAAAGACAGTGGAAATATCCTACCAGGACACGGTGGAATGCTCGACCGATTCGACTCTTCACTGATGGCAATACCTGCTGCAGTGGTCTATCTTTACACACTGACACTCTTCTAAAGACTATACATTATAAAGTCTTAAGACATAATATACAACACACATAAAGGCAGACAATAACGTCTGCCTTTATTGTTTCATACAACCTTCACCCCTACTCTATACAGAAAAACAAGCATAGAGTTGCTGTTCTATGATTAATTTCGTAACTTTGTGTCATTAAAACGTCTATCGAACAATACTCAAAAGTTTATCAATAACAAACTAAAAGCTTATACAAACAATGAAAAATTTATTCTTAATCGCAGCTCTAGCACTCATACCATGGGCTGCAAACGCACAAAACTCAAACAGTAAATTCACCATTACACCACGTATTGGCATGACCGTCTCCGACTTCTCAGGTAGTAAACTCAAAGAAGCTTACAGTCCGAAGGCTGGCTTTGTCGCTGGTGTAGATGCCGAATATAACTTCAGTAAGCTGTTCGGAGTATCATTAGGCGTGTTCTATAACATGCAGGGAGCCAAAGCAAATGCGGCAGTATTAATGCCAGGCTACGAGCCAACAAATAACTTTGAGATCTCTCCTGTTAACCCAACAACTACTGTCATTGGCAAGAATGCCCACATCGACTTTGACAGAAACGCTGGTAGCTATATCTATCTGACTGATTTCAGAACTGATCTGAACTACATCAGCATTCCAGTTCTTGCTCAAGCACATGTATGGAAAGGCCTTACAGCAAAGCTCGGTATACAGACTGATGTGCTGGTAAGCGCACGTTCCAAAGCAAACGTGGAGGTAAAGTATAAGGGTGTGACATATTTTGAGAAGTCCAATACCGACATTAAGGACAAACTGCATAGCTGTGTCTTCTCTATTCCTGTAGGTTTGTCCTACACATATAAGAACATTGAGCTTGACGCCCGATACCTTTGGGGTATCAGTAAGGTTGCTGATACGAAGGATGAGAATGACAAAGACCTGAAGAACAGCACCTTTGCCATCACCTTAGGCTATCGGTTCGGGCTCTAAGTCCAAACTATTAACACGATATATGTTCAACCAACACAAGACAGAATCATCCCAACAGCTCTCCTCAACGCAACCTATGATGAGCGAAGAGGAGAGCTTAACCACTAAATTCAACAAATACAACGACCTCATCTTCAGCAGTAAGCTACCTATCCCACGACTGAAATGGTCACGAGGAAAGACCCGATTGGGACAAATGGCATGCAAAAGAAAACAAAGTTGGGGACGAACAACATTCTATGACTACACCATCTCCATTTCAAGATATTACAATCTGACAGAAGAACAGATTGATGATGTGCTTATCCATGAGATGATTCACTACTTCATTGCTTATACTGGACAGAGGGATTCATCAGCTCACGGCACTCTATTTCGCAGCATGATGAACGACATCAATCAGCGATTCGGCAGGAATATCACTATCTCTGCACGCACACGCAACCTACAAGCACGCAGTGCACAACAACCCAAAGACTATCTCATATTGGCATTAAAGATGAAAGATGGCAAGTATTTTCTCTCCTCCGTCAATCCCTCAGCTGCTGGAAAATTAGCAATTTCCCTTGCTCGCGCTCGTGAGATAGCACATTACGCATGGTATCAGTCACAAGATGAATACTTCCACAGTATGCCACGTGTGCGCTCTCTGCGTGGCAGACAAGTGTCTGAAGAGGTCTATAAAACGATGATTGGGAAGATGAAACTACAAAGATAATAAACTGATAAGGATACTAAACCGATTTATTTTCACGATAAGAAAGAATTATTTTCATGAAGAAAAATATTTATTTACGTGAAGAAAAATATTTATTTTCATGAAAATAAATTAGACACAGCCAGTGATAGGTATGCTGACTGTACGGATATTAAACAAAAAACGCCTTTGCAGGACTTCTGCAAAGGCGTTTTCTATTTTATAAAATATGTCTATCAACTTAGAACACTGGTACTATCCAGAAGTGCATAGCACGGTTTTCAGCTGGCAACTGATACTTCTTCAGAGGTTCTGAACCCCAACTATCAATACCGCCCACACCCATCATTGCAGCATCCAACGTGAGGTTAGTGTACTTAGACAATGGCACCTGATAGCTGTGACGCTGATGCTTCTCACTTCCCTCATCGAGATCAGAGATGTTATAGTGCAATGCGCTGGCTGAGAAAGCAGCCTCATCAAAGAGTACTCGGAATCCACGACCACTATTGTCAGTCTGCTGCCACCAACGGATGTCGCTCTTCGTTCCAGTTTCTTGTGGACGAATGTAAGGGAAGAACTGCTTATCAGCCGTCTGCTCATAGCATCCAATGCGCTGAGAAAGCTTACGGTCAGCATAGTTCTCGATAGGTCCACGACCATAGAACACTGACTTATCCATCTCATAAGGCAACTGCATCAACATTCCGAAGCGAGGAAGCTGAGGAGCTTTGCTGCCTTCTTTAAATTCCATATCCATACTAACATGGAGCGCACCATCCATTGCAACATGATAAACGAGACACAATTGTCCGCCAACCTCTGGTAAATCATATACCGCAGTGAGGCGATTCATCTTCTTATCAACCTCTAAAGATTTCAGTATCATAGTAGGATTCTTCCATACCGACAGACGATTCTGGAATTTAGTACCCATATCGTTGTCAGTCACAGCACGCCAAAAGTTAGGCTTCAAAGTACCACCATCACCGAGGAAGTTACGACCATCAACCTGATAAGTACTGAGGAAACCAGTCTTACGATCGAATACAAGATTAAAGTTATTACCAGCAAAACTTACAACACCTTCCTTCACGTTGTCAGTTACCTTCATTTTTTTGTACACAACTGGCTCCATCTTTGGCATTGGCTGCCATGGCTGTACCTCCATCTGCATTTCTGCTACAGTCTGACCAGCAGCCATCAATGGTTCAGCAGTCTTCAACTTAAAGTCGATATTCAAGAGTACTTCACCATCAAACTCCTTACCAGTGATAGGCAAAGTGTATTCAACAGTCTGCTGTGGTGCAACATTCAGTTCATCAATCGCTCCCTTTTCAACAACCTTACCCTCGTTAACAAGGCTCCACTCCATACGATAGTTGCTAAGATCACGGAAGAAATATTCGTTATGAACAGCAATCTTACCCTGCTTGAGGTCAACAGGACGAGCCCAGATGTTCTGATATTCGTAGGCAACCTCATAAGCATGTGGATTCAACTGACGGTCAGGACCAATCATACCATTGCAGTTGAAGTTATTGTCAGATGGGTCTGTCTTATTATAGTCACCACCGTATGTATATTCAGTCTTCACATCTGCTGCATCAGCCGCACGCTCATAATCTTCCAACCTACGAGAAGCATCAAACTTAGGATTGCGGTGTAAGCCTTGATCTACAAAGTCCCAATCAAATCCACCTTGGAACTTAGGATACTTACGAACAAGGTCCCAGTACTCCTTCAAGTTACCACCAGAGTTACCCATCGTATGGTTATACTCGCACTGGATAAGTGGACGAGTGTAGTTCGCATTCTTTGAATAATCTTCACAAGCCTTTGGAGAATAGTACATTGGGCAGAAGATATCCGTAGCATAGCCATTCAACTCTGCACGCTCATACTGTACAGGGCGGCTCTGATCTTGCGATTTAATCCAATCGTATGCATCATCGAAGTTTTTACTGTAACAAGTTTCATTGCCAAGACTCCAGAAAATAATACTTGGATGATTGAACTTCGTGCCAACATTATACTGGTTGCGCTCCATAATCTGCTTAGCAAAAAGCGGACTACCCGATACTGCATCCTTATTATATCCAAAGCCGTGGCTCTCTTGATTAGCCTCAGCAACAACGTAGAGTCCATATTCGTCACATAGGTCATACCAAATAGGGTCGTCTGGATAGTGGCAAGTACGCACAGCATTGACATTCAACTTCTTCATCAGTTTGATATCCTGAATCATACGCTCACGTGTCACAACGTAACCACCATCTGGATCCATTTCATGACGGTTAGCTCCCTTGAAGAGAACAGGCTGACCATTGACTAATACCTGCGAGTTCTTGATTTCTACCTTACGGAAACCAACCTTGAGCGGGATAGTCTCAATAGCCTTACCAGTCTTAGCATCCTCTACATTCACATAGAGATTATAAAGATAAGGAGTCTCTGCTGTCCATTTCTTTGGGTTTCTCAGCTCCATAAACGCCTTAGCCTGCCCAGCCTTGTCTGCCGTAATGACTGTCTTTGCAGCAAGATTATTATTCGCATCCTCCAACACCAAGAAAGCCTTTGTATTGCCCGCCAACTGAAGGTTAACACTAAGCGTACCATCTTTGTAATCATTTACGAGGTCAGGAGTTACACGAATATCTTTCAGATGCTGCTTTGCATCACGCGCATAGAGATAGCTATCACGAGCAACACCACTGAGACGCCAGAAGTCCTGATCCTCACAATAGCTGCCATCTGACCAACGGAACACTTGGAAAGCAATCTGGTTATCGCCCTTCTTGAGATACTTTGTTACGTCAAACTCTGGTCCAATCTTAGAGTCTTCACTGTAGCCAACAAACTTACCGTTCACCCACAGATATACACAAGATGTCACCGAACCGAAATGAGCAATAACTTGTTTGCCGTCCCAGTTGTCTGGTATGCGGATAGTACGACGATATGAACCTACGTGATTTTCCTTAATAGGAACCTCTGGAGGATTGTTCTTGAAGTTATCACGCCATGCAAAACCAATGTTCACATAGACAGGATCACCATAGCCATTCACCTCCCAGATACCAGGAACAGGAAAGGTCTTCCACTGAGAATCATCGAAATCGGTACGGAAGAAATCTGTTGGACGCTGATCAGCATTCTCAACCCAATTGAATTTCCAATCCCCATCAAGGGAAAGGTAATTAGCCGACTTCTTCATATCAAACTTTGTTCCACGTAGATTTTCATTTGGTGCAAACGCAAAGAAGTCTGTATGCGTTGCAAAACGATTGACAGCATTCACCTGAAGGTCATGCCACTCGGTGAAAGTAGGCTCAACAGTGGTTTTCTGTGCATGGAGTCCAGACACAGACATACCCATCAGCAAAGCCGTTAGAAAAAGCTTTTCCATATTGATAATAATTTAGGTTTCTATCTTTAAGTTCCTCAACTCACAAAGAGTATATAAAAGGATAACACAACAAAATTAGCAAAAAAACCTGTAATCGTAGACTTATATCCCGAAAAATACGTATATTTGCTTAGATAATCAGTATAAACAACATTTATTACATCCTAATATGGCCAGACAACACTTCCTAACCCATTCACTTGTTTGCTGCCTTTTAATAGTTGGTTCTGCAAATGTAGCAAATGCACAGAGTAGACACAAAGCAATTACTACACAAAAGAAGCAGCCATTATTCCTCATCAATGATACCCTACCTATTGTCGGCTCAATGGCAAAAGTAGGTGAAAAGCAGATGAATAAAGGTTTGGTAAACTCAGCTATCAATGCCCTTTCTGGACAAGCTGTCGGTGTGAATGTTGTTACAAACGGGCAGGATCGTATGGCTATGCTGACCAGCGTGCGTGTTCGTGGTACCACATCATTGACTGGTGGCAACGACCCTCTGGTCCTTATAGATGGTGTTTCATCCGATTTAGCCACTCTATCTACCATTTATCCAGCCGATATAGAAAGCTTTACTATTCTCAAGAATGCTTCCGAAACATCTAAGTATGGTTCACGTGGAGCATCAGGTGTTATCGAAGTAAAGACAAGACGTGGTAATGGTAGTAAGTTCCAGATTTACTATGATGGAGCAGTAGGATTTGATGCCGTGTACAAACGCCTTCGTATGCTTAATGCAGCAGAGTATATTAGTGCAGCAAAAGCATTGGGATTAGACTATGTTGATAAGGGTTATGATACTAACTTTCAAAAAGAAATAGTACGAACAGGTTTCGTAAATTCACACCACGTGGCTTTTAGTGGAGGCAGTGAGAAGTCTAACTATCGTGCCTCACTGGGCTATGTGCGCGGTCAAACAGTTATTAAAAACAAGGATTACAATAACTTCGTGGCTAAGTTAGACATCTCACAGCTTGCCTTTGACGAGAAACTAAAGATAGACTTTGGTGCCTTCGGTTCATCTCAACAAGATGAAAAGATATTTGATATTCAAGCACTTTCCTACTCTATTGCTGCAATGAATCCAACACTCCCATTCCACAAAACAGGAAACGGCTGGCAGATGAATGGCAATGCATCACAGATAGGACCGACAGAACCATTGCTGTTTGAGCGTAACGATGAAAAGAATCTTACGTTCAATTCACATCTGCAGTTGTCCTTACAGCTAACACATAACCTTCAGTTAGCAGCCTTAGGTTCCTATTCTTACACCTCAACGGAGAACGGACGATTTGCTCCGACATGGGTATGGGCGCAAGGATTAGCATATAGAGGAGAACGAAAGACCGAAGATATGTTAGGTAACATCTCTCTTGATTGGAAATATCGTTGGGGGATTAACAATTTATCTGCCACCATTCTTGCTGAATATCAGAAGAAAAAGATAGCAGCTTTTTGGACACAAGTAAAGGGATTAACCAACAATTACTTTGGTTATGACAATCTTGGGGCTGCTTCTGACCGTCCTTATGGAGGAACTGGTAGTAGTTATGCTGACCCAAGTCTTGCCTCTTTTATGGGTACACTTACCTACACACTACTCGACCGATACACACTTAATCTGACAACACGTGCAGATGGTTCGTCAATGGTTGGCAAAGACCATACATGGGGCATCTTCCCTTCTATCTCAGCAACTTGGGATATGAAGAAAGAAAGTTTCCTACGCAACAATAAGAGCATTAGTCTTCTGAACTTTCGAACCGGTTATGGTCGGTCTGGAAACCTTGGTGGAATCAGTTCTTATTTGACCTTAAGGCAATATATCCCAGTAGGTTTAATCTCGTACAATGGTACACCAACAGTCACTATGGGTACCTTACGCAATAGTAATCCAGACCTACGTTGGGAAACACGTAGCACCTTTAATATTGGTACTGACTTTGGACTGTTCAACAATCGCCTGCTCCTTACAGCAGAGTATTACTATTCCAAGACTACCGATATGCTTTACGAATATGACGTACCTGTACCAACTTTCGCCTTTGACAAACTATTGGCAAATATCGGTTCTATGTCTAACAGTGGTTTTGAGTTGGGTATTGGCGTCGTTCCTATATCAAAGAAAGACATGGAACTCAATGTCAATGTCAATATGGCATGGCAAAAGAACAAACTCCTTTCACTCAATGGTAAGCTCAACGGAAGAAATATGACAGCATCAGACATAACACCAATTGGTAGCATGAATGGTGCAGGTTTCCATGGTGGTTACAATGATATTCTTTATCAAATAGTAGGTCAACCTTTAGGGGTTTTCTATCTTCCTCACTGCAAAGGAATCGTTGACAACGGACATGGACACAACAAATACGACATTGCTGATTTGAATAATGACAATGTAATCGACCTCAGCGACCATGGCGATCGATATATCGCAGGACAAGCAACACCTAAGATGACGTTGGGTTCTAACATAAGTTTCAGATACAAAGCATTCGACATTTCCTTACAGATGAATGGTGCTTTCGGACATAAGATATTTAACGGAACAACTCTTTCTTTCCTGAACATGTCAAACTTCCCAGACTATAATGTCCTTGCAGAAGCTCCAGCACGGAATATCGTTGACCAAAACGTGACAGACTATTGGCTGGAACGAGGAGATTATCTAAACTTTGATTATCTTACGATAGGTTGGAATACGCCTATTAAAAACAAATATATCAGTTCACTACGTGTGTCTTTTAGCATCAATAATCTCGCAACAATAACAAGTTATAGTGGCTTAACACCGATTATCAATAGTTATGTAGTAGATAACACTTTAGGTATTGATGACAAACGTACCTATCCTCCTTATCGCACTTATTCTATCGGTGTGAGTATTAAGTTCTAAGCAATTTAACACAACATAAACAACTGTCAAGTATGAAATACTTACTTCGCCCACTCTTTTTTCTAACTATCCTCACATTGACAGGTTGTCTGGACGAGAATAGCAAAGACAGCCTCGATGAACAACATACCTACACGACAGATAGAGATGTATATGTCAATGCTGTCGCTACTTTGTATAACTACATAGGAAGTGATAAAGACAGTGAGGGATTACAAGGTACTTATCGTGGTGTATATGATTATAATACGTTCACAACCGATGAAGCAATCATACCTGTCCGTGGTGGAGACTGGTATGATGGAGGTTTTTGGGCTGATTTATATACTCATAACTGGGCAGTAGATAGCAAACCACTCTACGATACGTGGAAATATCTCTATAAGGTAATTGTCTTCAGCAATGATGCACTTGTCACTATTGACAAATACAAGCAGTTGCTTACAGATGAGCAGTACAAGGCTTATAGGGCTGAGGTTAGGGCTATCCGTGCCTTATACTACTATTACCTTATGGATATGTTTGGAAATATACCATTAGTAACTACGGCTGACGAAAGTACTGAAAACGTAGAACAAGCAAGTCGCCCTGAGGTATATCGGTTTATTGTAAAAGAACTACAAGAAGTCACCCCACTGCTTCCTACAGGTCATAGTAACCTCCTTGGCAAGAACTATGGACGTGTAACACGTTCTGTAGCCAACTTCCTTCTTGCTAAGTTGATGCTGAATGGTGAGGTTTATTCTGATGCTGATTGGACAGATAATCAACAACCTAATGGTAAGCAAACCTACTTTACCATCAATGGTCAGCAGATGAATATATGGCAAGCCTGCAAATATTACTGCGATAAGGTGACTGCTGATGGCTTTACCTTAGCAGCCGATTATCTCAGCAACTTCTCTGTTAACAACGAGAATTCACCAGAGAATATCTTTACTATCCCACTCGACAAACACCTTTACAAGAGCCAATTCCAGTATCTCTTCCGCTCTCGTCACTACTCACATGGCGGTGCCTTCGGTACAAGCTCTGAGAATGGAGCCTGCGCAACTATTTCAACAGTGAAGACTTTCGGCTATGGTACCAGTAATGTTGACAAGCGATATGCTTATAACCTCTACTTTGACACTGTTCGAGTAGATGGAAATATCATATATTTAGAAAGTGGCAAACCACTTGTTTATATGCCACTTGCTGTAGAGTTAAATCTCACCAACAGCCCATATATTAAGACGGCAGGAGCAAGAATGGCTAAATATGAGGTGGACCGCAACGCCTTTAACGATGGTAAAAGCCCAGACAACGACATTGTTCTCTTCCGTTATGCCGATGTATTGCTAATGAAGGCTGAAGCTGCGGTACGCAACGGAGAGAATGGTAATACTGAACTGAACCTCGTTCGCAGCCGTAGTGGTATGGGAAATCGACCTGCTACATTAGATAACATTCTTGCTGAACGCTTGATGGAACTAATGTGGGAGGGCTGGCGTCGTAATGACCTCATCCGCTTCAATCGTTTCCATCAGTCCTACGACCTTCGTACTGCACCCGAAACAGAAGCCGACCGTCATACGATCGTCTTCCCTATCCCATCACGTGCATTAGACCTCAACGAAAAGCTGAAGCAGAATAAAGGTTATAAACGCTAAATAAAACCTCCGTTAACTCCGCCCCTCTGCGTGATATTTTATGCCAAAAGGCAAAGAAAAGTATTGACAAAAATTTTAAGAAAAAGGTGGAAAAATGGGATAAAAACGAGTTATTCTGTTGCTCTCGCAATCCACTCGTTATCAGATAGTTGCAAAATTAGTTTTTAAAAGGTGCTTAGTAAGACTTCAAAAGGGCGTTAGTAAGACCTCAAAAGGGCATCTCTTGCAAGCCAGTTGGGCGTTATTTGCAAGCCCTTTGATGGTCTTTACAAAATCAATATATGAAAAAATCGGACAAATATTTAGGAATTTAGAATGATAAGATTAACCCTTTGCGTTTAGACTTTTAAGAAATCAGCATACATACAACTTATTTTAGCCGTTATTTCTCTACCTTTTTCACTGAATACGCCTGCAGAAACAGCTCGTTTAAGCACCTGTAGCGTTCGAGTATAGTCCTGTTCTGATAGAAGATAACGTGATTCATATCGTCCATAGCGAGAGATATAGACTGGGACATAACCAGCTGGAGGTGCCGTATGCTTTCCTGAAGGAACAGGATAAGCACCCCCCATTACTCGCAGATAGTTCTGGCCTCTCATCAATATCTTTTTTGAATGACTGCGCTGTCATATACAACAAAGACTGGAATGTCATCATACATAGCAGAGTGATTTGTTTTTTCATATCGCAATAAATTTGTTTTATACACTTATTAAGGACAAAATACAATAGCTATTAAACAAACTAAAGGATTTCATCCGACCCTACAAAGAGAAGCATTTTTCATGGGTTTCAGACGAAAGGTTCTAATAAATAAAAAAAGCAGGGATAGACGAAGCCGCCTACCCCTGCTTTCTTTTATATATAGCTTGCATAGCTAATATAGTATTCCAAGGTTCCTATAAAACCTAAAATCAATATTTATCTAAGGAATCCACTGCCACCAGCCTATCCTTTCCTCCCCTCCTTTGGAGGGGTTGGGGGAGGTCTTTACATATCCTCTTGGAACAATGGATCCTCAGGAACAACCATAATTGGTTTCTGCTGAGCAGCCTTCATAATATTCTCTGGTACGTACTTGTTATCAACAACCAGACGGAAGGTGTATTCATTGAACCAAGGATTACTCATAATCAAGTAACCATTCTGACCATAAGAGGCACTCCAAGAGTTCTCTACCTTCCATTTCTTTGGCTGACCATTCTCATCTAAGTCTACTGCTGTAAGTGTCATCGCATGAGTTGAACCACTATCGAAGGTTGCAATACGCTCTGCCTTGTTCATTGGGAAGGTTGTTCCGAAAAGTGTTGCATAATCATAGTTATCCAAGTCAAGATAACCACGCTTGCGATCGAGCTGCTTGCCCACATCATAACTGGTGTACATCTTCGTTGAGTCCTTCAGTGAAGCAATTGCCATCTTCGCAATATCCTCCATTGGGAGGTTCACATACTTCCAGTTATGACCATCGTAGGTATGACGGTCATACTCAATTTCGTAGGTCTTATAGTAAGGACGACGAGGGTCGTTCATAGCCATAATAAAGGTACCATTGAGCGGACCACCCACTGTTTCCTTATAGAATTCCTGTGGTGTGTAGGTCTTTGCCTTACCAATCTGCTTACCATTCTTATCCTTGAAAGCAAAGGTAAAGGTCTTCACTGGCTCACCCAAAGAAAGTGAGAGTATATGATAGATATTACCCAACATCTCTGTCTTACGTGCCTTGATAGCTGCCTTCGACTTCTTGTCAGCTACCATCTTACGCAGTTCTAAACCATACTCACGTAGTTTTGATGACACAATCCTTGCCATTCGAGAGGTGTTTTCAGCTGAGTAGGTTTCTTGCATGGCTTCCATTGGTACAACACCATACTTCTCAACCAAGTCAGATACACCGCAGAACGTACCGCCATCACTGATAGGATTCTTAAAGAAGAACTGCACACGTGGGTCATCTAATGGCTTACCAGCATTGTCTATCACACCTTGCAGCATCAAGTTTGCCTTCTCTAACTGGTCATAGAAAGAGAGATAAACGTGAGAATACTCCACTCTCAACGTATCCTTATGGCGACGTGCAAAGTTAGCACGCAAAACATTCAGTCCAGTAAAGAGCCAGCAACGACCCGAACTTTTCTGATCTTGGATATTCTGTTTCGGTGTCTCCACGCTAAAGTAGGTGTCTACAGGACCAGAATTACGGAAGTTACGAGCAAGATCATCAATAGAATTTGTGGCAATTGCATTCGATAAAGCACGGTCAGATGTAGTCAATCCAGCCTTCTGAATCTGCTGCAACATCTGTGCATCAATACCACCATTTTTCGTCTGAGCCTGAAGTGTAAGTACACAACTTAACAAACCACAAGCAATAAACATATTCTTTCTCATTGTTTTCTTAATAATATTAAGGTAAAGGGTTATTTAAAAACTTATTTTCTACAAAGATAATATTTATTTCTTATTGTTGTTGTAATAAAGTGTGAAAATCATCATTGATACTGATAAATTCTACCTAAAAGGGAAAGGTTAACAATTTCTTTTCATGAAGAAAAAGAATTATTTTCATGAACAAAAATATTTATCTTCATGAAAAAAAAGATTTATTTTCATGAAAATAAATCGGGAATAAGGGTAAATAGTGAGATTGAAGAGGATTAAGTAGTAGAATATAACCCTACTTTATCTCCTTCATTCGGCATTCTTTTGTTCGTAAGTTTTCCTTGAATAAAAACCTGTACATGAAAAGAAGGCTTCCTATCCTATTACTTTGACCATGCTTTCGGGCATTTTCTATGTAAAACATTTGCGTATCTTGTTTTTTTTTACGAATATTGCATACGCAAATTAGCGACTGATGAAAGTCGCATAAACTAAAAACAAATCTATGAAGAAAATCTTATTGAGCCTGTTTCTTGCTGCTGTCAGCCTATCGAGCTATGCACAGCATTTTATAACAGACCCTAATTTCAGACAAAAAGTAGAAAACGCATTCCAAGCCAAGATGAAGGTTATTGGCAAGAAGTTCTATAACACAAAGGGACTTCGGGTATCTCCTGAGGAGGAGGAAGCCTTACGTTTCTTGTATGCTTATATGCCAATTGCCGATGCAACGGACTATCCTACGGCATATCATCTTAAAAATATACGCACCGCCTTGCAAACAAGAAAGTCTATGGCATGGGGAAAAGATGTCCCTGAATTGCTGTTTAGACATTTCGTTTTGCCTATGCGTGTAAACAACGAACCACTTGATAGCTCTCGTGCTATCTTCTATCGTGAACTGAGTGAGCGCGTGAAAGGACTTCCTATGAAGGAAGCTATCCTTGAGGTAAACCACTGGTGCCACGAACGTGTTACCTACGAGCCTTCTGATGCTCGTACTTCTTCACCGCTGCAGTCTATCCGCACTGGTCGTGGACGTTGTGGAGAGGAGAGTACTTTTACGGTAGCAGCCCTACGTTCTATCGGTATTCCAGCTCGTCAGGTATATACTCCTCGATGGGCACATACGGATGACAACCATGCTTGGGTAGAAGCTTGGGCAGATGGAAAATGGTATTTCTTAGGTGCTTGTGAACCAGAGCCTGTGCTCAACCTTGCTTGGTTTAACGAGCCTGCATCACGTGCAATGCTCATGCACACACGCGCTTTCGGTGATTATGAGGGTCCAGAGGAGGTGATGTTACGTACAAACAACTTCACCGAGATTAACCTCATTGACAACTATGGCAGTACGTCAAAGATTGATTTTAAGATTATTGATAAGGATAGCAATCCTGCTGACAATGCTAAGGTAGACTTCAAAATCTATAATTATGCCGAGTTCTATACGGCTGTATCTAAGTACACTGGCGAGGATGGTACGACCTTCCTCTCTGCTGGTAAGGGCGATATGATTGTATGGGCATCTAAGGATGGACAGTTTGGCTATGCTAAAGCTACCTTTGGAAAGGATAAGTCAATAACCATCAAACTGGATTATAACGAGCAAAATATGCCAAAGGAAGCTGACCTCGACATCGTTCCACCTGCTTCAAATACCACATTACCAGCCGTTACCAAGGCACAGCGTGATGAGAATACACGTCGTTTGACTTATGAGGATTCAATCCGTCATGCTTACATTGCTACCTTCCCAACGGCAGAGTCAATGAAGGATTATCGCTATCCAGCAGCTACCCCTTATATTATTAAGGCACGTGGTAATTGGAAGACTATTCAAGCGTTTGTTGAGAAGTATGCTAATCAGCAGGATCGTGCCCTCCAGTTGCTCAGTACTTTGAGCGACAAAGACCTTCGTGATATGCCAATGGAAATATTGGAGGATAACATGAAGGCAAAGAGCAACCAACTCTCTCCACGTGTTGAGAGCGAAATGATTCTCACACCATTCAAACAATTCTTTGAGAAAGCCTTTGCTAAGGAGGCTACAAGCTTCCGTAAGAACCCAGCTTTGTTGGTTGAGTGGATTCGCAAGAACATCAAAATGAATCCTGATACTCGTGCAATGAGAATCCCACAGACACCAAGAAGTGTTTGGGAGAGCCGTATTACCGATAGCCGTAGCCGTGATATCTTCTTCGTAGATGTTGCACGCAGCTTAGGTATTGAGGCTCGTATGGATCCTGTGGCATGGAAGATTCAGTATAAGCAGAACGGCAAATGGGTGGATGTTGACTTTGATTCAGCAGCACAACAGACTGCTAAGACTGGTAAATTAGTACTGACATTCACTCCTGATGGTTTCCTCGATGACCCTAAGTATTATAGCCATTTCTCTATCAGTAAGATTGTTTATGGACAGACATGGCTGATGAACTTTGACGAAGGACAGGTTGACATGGGTGGCGGTGCTACATGGTCGAACACCTTTAAGAATGGGGCTACACTTGATGAGGGTACCTACATCCTCGTGACTGGTCAGCGGATGGCGGATGGTAGTGTACTTGCGCACAGTCGTTTCTTCCAGATTAAACCAGGCGAGACAACCACTCTCCCACTCGATGTACGTCAGGAAAGTGAAGGTGTGAAGGTGATTGGTAGTTTCAATAGTGAGGACTTGTTTGACAAAGACGGTCAGAGCGTTTCTATCCTAAGTCAGACTGGACGCGGCTATTACGTTCTTGGCGTATTGGGTATCGGTCAGGAGCCAACGAACCACGCATTGCACGACATTGAAAAGATGAAGGATAAACTCGATAAGTGGGGTCGTCCATTCGTCTTACTCTTCAAGAATGAAGCGGAAGCTAAGAAGTTCCAAGCACAGAAGGGTGAGTTCCCTAACCTGCCTACGAAGACTATCTTCGGTATTGATAAGGATGGAACCATCCAGCAGGAAATAGCAAAAGAAATGAAACTCCGCAATACCGAACAGCTGCCAATATTCATTATTGCTGATACCTTCAATCGTATTGTCTTCCTTTCTCAGGGATATACAATCGGATTGGGTGAGCAGCTCGTGAAGACAAGTAGTAAACTTTAATTAAGGGGGAGAGGAGTTAAGGAGTGAAAGGGAGTTAAGACAATACTATCTGTTATTGTGATGTATGACTGTTAATCGTCTAATAAATTACATCTATAAAAGTATTGTCTTAACTCCCTTTCACTCCTTAACTCCTTTAACTCCTCAAATAATCCAATATGAACCGAACTGATTTTGAGATAGAGATATGTGCTAATAGCGTTGAAAGCTGCATAGAAGCACAGAAAGGTGGGGCTAATCGCGTAGAGCTTTGCATGGGTATTCCCGAAGGTGGCACCACTCCTTCCTATGGTGAGATAAAGATGGCGAGAGAGCTGTTGAAGGAAACACGTCTACATGTTATCATCCGCAACCGTGGGGGCGACTTCCTTTATACCGAACAAGAGCTTCAGCGCATGGCAATGGACATTGACCTCTGCCGTGACTTGGGTGTAGATGGTGTTGTCTTTGGCTGCCTTACTGCTGATGGTGACATTGACATGAAATCCAATGAATATCTGATGTCTCACGCAAAAGGAATGAGTGTTACCTTCCATCGTGCTTTTGATCGCTGCCGAGAACCAGAGAAGGCTTTGGAACAGCTCATTGCACTCGGCTTTGAAAGAGTACTGACTTCAGGACAGCAACCCACTGCTGAGGAGGGTATTCCCCTACTTCAGCGATTGCACCAATTATCTAACAATCGAATAAAGATTATGGCTGGCTGTGGAGTAAACGAAAAGAACATTGCTCGCATACACCAAGAAACAAACGTACCAGCCTTCCACTTCTCTGCCCGTGAGCCACAAAAAAGTCGTATGACCTTCTCCAATCCATCCGTTTATATGGGTGCTGAGGGTGCCGATGAAGACACTATCATGTTAACAACGGAGCGCAGAGTAAGAAATACAATAGATGCTTTGATGGGAAAGATGGCATAAAGAAATACTTATATACCGAAATTAATTTCAGAAACATAGAAAGATTTATCTTCATTACTTTAACAAAGTAAACTACTGTGTCGTAATAATTTGTAGACAAGAAAGGGAAGATTTCAGAAGTAATAGAAGCTTGACAGAGTAAAGCTTATTATAGCAAGAGTTTGTCAAGAGTGTTCCGTACTTTGGTGTTTATGGTTAGCACGCCTTGTGCGCAGTGTTAGCACGAGACGTGCTAACCGTAAACACAATGTGTGATAAGAGTTGTAAGTCACATAAAAAAGGACTTGTAAAAGCAAGATAATAGGTAGAAAACGGATACTATTCAGCCTTGAAGTGAAAGACCGAGTGTGAAATAGTATATATACAATCTGAAAGTTGCTGTCACTCCTATCACAATAAACTACACTGTAAGTAACTTATTATAAACTCTTTATCACAAATGTTAAAAATGACAGCAACTAAAAATAAAAAGAATTATTATTATTTTCTTAATTAAGAATTTGTAATATTAAGATAATTTATTTACCTTTGCAATGTAAGTTCTAACTGAATCTATAAACATACCTTGAAGTAGTGTGAAGTCTTAAAAATATCACGACAAAGTTCGTGACAAAGATAACAGAACTCACTTGCATCCCATTAGAACTGCAGGTGGGTCATTTTTTTATATATTATGAAGAACCAGAAACCACGAACGTTAGACGATCAACTTTCCATTTTAAAAAATCGTGGAATGCATTTCCATAATGAACAATTAGCTAAGGAGTTTCTTAGTCGTATAAGTTATTTCCGTTTGAAATACTTTTGGATAGACATGTTAGATAAAGATTCTGGAAATTTCAAAGAGGACACATACTTCGAAGATGTTATTGATAGGTATGAATTAGACAAATCTTTTCGTCGAATAATGTTTGATGCGATAGAAACCTTGGAAGTGGGGATTCGTACCAGAATTATATCTACCTTTTCATTATCGACTGGCACTGGATTATGGTATCTTGATAATAGCTTGTTTGAAAATAAGCATTATCATAAAGAGTTTGTCCTAAAATTAAAATATGAATTTGGAAGAAGTACAGACCCTTATGCACGTGATTTTATCCGTGAGAGTAAGATTTGGGATGAATTATCATTTGAAGGAGACAATCCAGATGCATGGATGATTATAGAAACCGCTTCTTTTGGTACACTCTCAAAGATGTATAAAAATCTTAAGGCTCAATCTTCATTGCAATCAGCAATCGCTAAGGAATTTGGACTGAATTCATCTAAAGAACTTTCAAGTTGGCTGGAATCGATATCTGTGTTAAGAAATATGATAGCCCACCACTCACGTCTGTGGTATAAAGTGTTTGCTAAGAAACCTGTTAACATCAAGGGATATCATGAAAAGTGGCTTAATCAAGATATGACAGATAATCAGAGAAAACGTACCTTTGGAGTTGTTTCATGTGTGCTTTATCTCGTTAACAGCTTGGATCCTAAGAATAATATAAAAGAACAAATCATAAAAATATTCTCTCTTCACCCCAAAGTTCCCATATACATGCTTGGTTTTACTGATGGCTGGAGAGAGAATCCCATCTGGAAGTAAAGATTCTGTTTTGATGTGGGAAGACAAGATAGTTCGTTTATATGCTTTCTTTATTATTAAAAAACATACAAATGGGTAAATATAAAATATCCTATACCAATCCGTCTAATTGTTTTTTGAGTTCTTTCAGTTGGTCGCGCACAGAGAAGAGGGTTTCCATTACCTTTTGGCTCTTGTCAGCACCACTTCTGTTCTCCTGCAACATCTTGCGAGCAGCAGCAATCTTAAAGCCACGCACCTTGACAAGGTTGTAAATAACCTTAATCTGTTCAATGTCTTTCTCCGTATATTGACGTACACGATTACCCGTCGTCTTAGGACGAAGGTGTGGGAACTCGGTTTCCCAGTATCGCAACAGACTCTCCGTAACGTTAATCTGCTGTGCCACTTCCTTGATAGAATAATACAGTTTGCGCGGATTCTCTGCCATGTCTTAGTAACTTTTATATCAATTAATTACACAATCTTAGGTCTGAATAGGAAAACTATGTCCACCTCTAAAAGAAGTTTTTACGTATTCAGCAGCCTAATTGTTTGCAAAAATACTCAAAAGTCAGTATCTTTGCAACACTTTTAGGTAGAAAAATTGAATTAAAAATAAAATAAAGATGATGACAGCAAACGAAATCCGCGACTCTTACTTGAAATTCTTTGAGTCGAAGGGACACGTTATCGTACCGTCTGCCCCTATGGTTATTAAGGACGACCCTACGCTGATGTTCACTAATGCTGGTATGAACCAGTGGAAAGATATTATTCTCGGAACAAAGGATCCAGAACCTCGTCGCCGTGCTGACTCGCAGAAATGTCTACGCGTTAGTGGTAAGCACAATGACTTGGAAGAGGTAGGTCGTGATGCAGCTCTCAGCCACCACACCATGTTTGAGATGTTGGGTAACTGGAGCTTTGGTGACTATTTCAAGGAAAAGGCAATTGATTACGCTTACGAATATCTTGTAAACGTTCTCCACCTCGACCCGAAAGACCTTTACGTATCAGTCTTTGAGGGTGACGAGGCTGAAGGAATCTCACGCGATGATGAGGCAGCAAGCTACTGGGAGAAGCATTTCCCTAAGAATCATATCGTCAACGGAAACAAGCACGATAACTTCTGGGAGATGGGTGACACTGGCCCTTGCGGTCCTTGTTCTGAGATTCATATCGACTTCCGTTCAGAGGAAGAAAAGGCTCAAGTACCTGGTGAAGAACTTGTAAACAAGGATCACCCACAGGTTATTGAGATTTGGAACATTGTGTTCATGCAGTTCAATCGTAAGTCAGACGGTAGTCTTGACCCTTTGAAGATGCAGGTTATCGATACCGGTATGGGCTTTGAGCGTCTCGTTCGTCTCATGCAGGGCAAGACCTCAAACTATGATACAGACATCTTTGCACCAGTTATTGCAGAGATTGAGAAGATTTCAGGCAAGAAGTATAACCACACCTTCCCAGAGGGTGTTAATGGTGAAGGCGTCAATGAAGAGCAGAAGGTAGACATCGCTATGCGTGTTGTAGCCGACCACTTGCGTGCAGTTGCTTTCTCAATTGCCGACGGTCAGTTGCCAAGCAATGCTAAGGCAGGTTACGTTATCCGTCGAATCCTTCGTCGTGCCGTACGTTATGCTTATACCTTCCTCGGTCAGAAGGAAGCTTTCATGTACAAATTACTCAATGTATTGGTACGTGAGATGGGTGCTGCTTACCCAGAGCTTACTGCACAGCGTGAGCTGATTGGCCGTGTGATGAAGGAAGAGGAAGACTCATTCCTTCGTACATTGGAAAAGGGTATCACGCTCCTTAATGGTGCAATGGACGAATTGAAGGCACATGGTCAGACACAGCTTGATGGTAAAGAGGCTTTCCGCCTCTTCGACACCTACGGTTTCCCACTCGATTTGACAGAACTTATCTGCGCAGAGAACGGCTATACCGTTGACGAAAAGCAGTTCAATGAGGAGATGGCACAGCAGAAAGCACGTGCCCGCAATGCTGCTGCTGTTGAGAATGGTGACTGGGAAATACTGCGTGAAGGCGAACAGGAGTTTGTTGGTTATGACTATACAGAATACGAATGTCACATCCTTCGCTACCGTAAGGTGACTCAGAAGAAGAACAGCTTCTATGAGCTTGTACTCGACCACACTCCTTTCTATGGTGAAATGGGTGGTCAGGTAGGTGACCAAGGTGTACTCGTTAGCGAGGACGAGACAATCAATGTAATCGATACCAAGCGTGAGAACAACCAGAGCGTACACATCGTTAAGGAATTACCAAAGAACCTTGAGGCTGATTTCATGGCTTGTGTTGACACAGAGAAGCGTGATGCTTCAGCTGCCAACCATACTGCAACCCACCTCCTCGACTATGCTTTGAAGCAGGTTCTCGGTGAGCATGCAGAGCAGAAGGGTTCGTATGTAAGTCCTGACACCCTTCGTTTCGACGTTTCTCACTTCCAGAAGATTACCGATGAGGAACTTCGTCAGGTTGAGAAGCTTGTCAATGAGATGATTCGCAAGGATTATCCAATGGACGAGCATCGTGAGACTCCAATGGAGGAAGCTAAGAAGATGGGTGCAGTAGCCCTCTTCGGCGAGAAGTATGGCGATAAGGTTCGTGTGGTACGTTTCGGTCCAAGCTGTGAGTTCTGTGGTGGTATTCATGCCACATCAACAGGTCGCATCGGTTTCTTTAAAATTGTTGGCGAGAGCAGTGTAGCTGCTGGTGTACGCCGTATCGAGGCTATGACAGGTGAAACTTGTGAGAACGCTATCTACGCTCTTGAAGATACTTTGCGTGATTTGAGAACAATGTTCAACAATGCGAAGGACCTCAAGGCTATCCTCGCTAAGTTTGTTGAGGAGAACGACCACATGAAGAAGGAACTTGAGAGTTTCCGTGCTCAGGCTGTTAGCCGTGCTGCAAAGAATATGGTAGAACGTGCTGAGACCGTGAATGGCGTACATATTGTAACTTCTGTTTTGCCAATCGATCCAGCTTCTGCCAAGGATATCGTCTTCAAGGTGCGTGAAGCGTTACCAGAGAAACTTGTTTGTGTTCTCGGTTCTGTACATGATGAGCGTCCTCTTTTGTCTATCATGCTCAGCGATGACATGGTAAAAGATTATAGCTTGAACGCTGGTCAGATTATCCGTGAGGCTGCTAAACTCATCCAGGGTGGCGGTGGCGGTCAGCCACACTATGCTCAGGCAGGTGGTAAGAATGCAGAAGGCATCAGATCAGCTGTGGATAAAGTAATTGAATTAATTAGCTTATAAAGCTATTAAATACAAAAAATAAGGAGAGCCAAGAGCTCTCCTTATTTTTTTACTTATCTATTCATCGCAAATTATTTTCATGAAAAGAAATAATTATTTACGCGACAATAAATATTTTTATTCATGAAAAGAAATCTTTTTGTTCGTGAAAATAATTCGAAATAAATAGACTTATTTGACTAAAACAAATGTACCACTTTACTAATACACATGGCTTCAAGCAGTCTATTTATTCATAAGTTTGCTCACTAACAAACTCATTTTCAGATTCACTTGACAGCTCATAAACCTGCCTACCCGATAGTTTTTCGACCATAATCCTCGCCGCATTATCAGGTGCCACCTTATCACCCAAACGCTCACGAACAAGTTGGTAATCAGCTAACATACGTTCACGCGAAGGCTGACCAGGAAGGATGCGATACAACTCGTTAGCAATGTTGCGAATAGAGAAGCGATCAGCAAGAAGTTCTTGCACAATCTCCTTATCAGCAATAAGATTGACAAGAGAGATAAAACGCACCTTGATAATATGCTTAAAAGCAAAACGAATCAACTTTGGAACAGGTGTTTCGTAGCAGACAACCTGCGGAACATTCAGCAAAGCTGTCTCGAGCGTTGCAGTACCGCTGGTAACGAGTGCTACGGTAGCATGACTGAGAAGCTCGTAAGTCTGCGTCTTTACCATCTTTGCTTCACTATCACCTAAATACTTCTTATAATAGCTTTCAGTGATAGAAGGTGCTGCGGCAACCACCATCTGATAATCCTCAAAATGGCGAGCAGCCTCAAGCATAGAAGGAAGATTGTCCTTTATCTCCTGCTTACGGCTTCCTGCAAGAAGAGCAATGATAGGCTTAGAAGACAATCCGTTACGCTGACAGAACTCATCTTTTGACTCTGAATAGACATGACGGAAATTATCAATTTCCTCAGCTGTTGGATTGCCTACGTAATGTATTTTGTAATTATGTTTCTTCTCATAGAAAGGAACTTCAAACGGAAGGATTGAGAACATTTCCCTCACATCACGCTTGATAGCTTTGATACGCCATTCCTTCCATGCCCATATCTTTGGGGAGATATAGTAATAGACAGGAATATTGGTATTCTTCTTTACAAACTTTGCAATACTAAGATTAAACCCTGGATAGTCAACGAGGATGACGGCATCAGGCTTCCAGCGCACAATATCCTCCTTACACATCTTCATATTCTTGAAGATGGTAGGTAGGTGTAGCAATACAGGAACGAACCCCATATAGGCAAGTTCACGATAATGCTTCACACGTGTACCGCCCACTTTCGTCATCAAGTCACCACCAAAGAAGCGGAACTCAGCCTCTGCATCATACTGCATCAACGACTGCATAAGGCGTGAGGCGTGCAGGTCGCCAGATGCTTCACCAACTATCAGGTAATACTTCATAATATCAAAGGATTAAAGAGATTCCCACGTTTTCATCTTATCAAGCACTTCATAATCAGTCACGTCAATTTTCGAAGGCGTAACTGTTACATATCCATGCTCTAATGCCCACTGATCATTATCGGTTGCATCTGGCTCATCGTTACGATAATGACCTGTCATCCAATAATAATCAAAGCCACGAGGATGCTTGCAAGCCTCAACCTCTCTCGTCCAACTACCCCAACCCATACGGCACACCTTCAGTCCTGCAAACTTCTCAACCTTAGGGAAGTTCACATTCAGACAAATACCTTTTGGCAAGCCTTCAGCAAGAACTTTCTTGACAATAAGTCTTACGTAATCACGTAGGTAAGAAAGATCAGCATTAGGATCGTAATCACAACTTGAAAAGGCGATAGAAGGGATATATTTCATACAACCTTCATACGCTATACCCATTGTTCCACTGTAATGATTATTCACAGAGGAATTATCTCCATGATTGATACCTCCCAAGATAAGATCAGGCTTTCGGTCAACAAGAATCTGGTCTAATGCTAACTTCACACAATCAACAGGTGTACCCGTACATGACCACACCTCGCAGTCAGGGATATTATGACGTTTCTTTAACAGCAGATAATCAACCACAGAGAAAGCACACGAGAAACCCGAACGTCCTGCTTCAGGAGCACAGACAACAACATCTGCAAAATCTGTAAGGAATGAAACGAGCATACGAATGCCATTAGAGTGGTATCCGTCATCATTGGATATAAGTATGAGTGGTTTCTTAGAATTCATAAATTTCACTTTGATTTCAGTGCAAAAGTACGAAAAAAGGTTTATAAAGCCCTGCAATCTCATATAAAATATGTATCTTTGTAGCCTAATAAATGTATAGGATTAAATAGAAAAATGGGAAAGATTATCGCACTTGCCAACCAAAAAGGCGGCGTCGGAAAGACGACTACCACCATCAACTTGGCGGCTTCTTTAGCTACGCTTGAGAAGTCTGTACTGGTGATTGATGCCGATCCGCAGGCGAATGCCTCCAGCGGTTTAGGCGTAGATATCAAGGAGGTGGATTGTTCGCTTTACGAATGTATCATTGACCATGCCGACATAAAAGATGCTATCTACACAACTGACATAGAAGGATTGGACATTGTTCCGAGCCATATCGACCTTGTTGGAGCTGAAATAGAGATGTTAAAGCTTAATGGTCGTGAGAAGGTAATGAGCAGTCTGCTTGCTCCAATCCATGACGAATACGATTACATTCTGATTGACTGTAGTCCGTCACTTGGTTTGATTACTGTCAACGCCTTGACAGCAGCTGACTCTGTTATCATTCCTGTGCAGTGTGAATACTTTGCATTGGAGGGTATCAGCAAGTTGTTGAACACCATTAAGATTATCAAGAGTAAGCTGAATCCGAAGTTGGAGATAGAGGGCTTCCTGCTGACGATGTACGACAGTCGTCTGCGTCTTGCCCGTCAGATTTACGATGAGGTGAAGCGCCACTTCCAAGAGTTAGTATTCAAGGCTGTTATCCAGCGTAACGTGAAACTCTCTGAGAGTCCGAGTCATGGTTTACCAGTTATCCTCTATGATGCTGACTCTACAGGTGCAAAGAATCATCTTAGCCTTGCAAAGGAAATCATTGAAAAGAATAAGAAATAAAAAAGGGAAAGATACGGAGTGTAAAGGTATGCTTTGAGACTCACGGATGTATCGTTTTCTGGTTGTAAAACTAATGTTTCTATCACAGATATATTAATTGTTGGAAATAAAGAAACTAAGAACTGGAAACGAAGAGTATCGTAGCATCGAGCATAACAACCACTAACTCCACCAAACTCCTTAACTCCATTAACTCCCAAACAAAGACTATGGCTGTACAAAAGAAATATAATCGAAACGCAAAGACCAATGCCCTCGGCCGTGGTCTGGATGCCTTAATATCTACTGAAGCTGTCAGTACACAAGGAAGTTCTACCATCAACGAGGTTGCCTTAGACCAGATTGAAGCGAATCCTAACCAACCTCGTCGTGAATTCGACCCTGTTGCGTTGGAAGAGTTGGCGAATAGTATTCGTGAATTAGGACTCGTTCAGCCGATTACCTTACGTCAGGTAGATGAGAACCGTTTCCAGATTATTGCTGGTGAGCGCCGTTGGCGTGCCAGTCAGTTGGCAGGTTTGAAAGCTGTTCCAGCCTATATCCGTACGATTAAGGACGAGAATGTAATGGAGTTGGCGCTGGTTGAGAACATCCAGCGTGAAGACCTGAATGCGATTGAGATTGCTTTGGCTTACGAACATCTGCTTGAAAAGAGCGGAATGACACAGGAGCGTGTAGCAGAGCGTGTGGGTAAAAGCCGTGCTGCTATTGCTAACTACCTTCGTTTGTTGAAGCTTCCTGCTTTGGTACAGATGGGTCTGCAAAAGAAAGAAATAGACATGGGACATGCCCGTGCATTGCTTTCTTTGGACAGTCCTTCATTGCAATTGAAACTCTATCGTGAGATTCTAAAGAACGGTTATAGTGTTCGCAAGGTTGAAGAACTTTGTCAGCAGCTCAATAACGGAGAAGATATACAGAGCGCAAAGAAGAAAATCTCTGCACGCACCCGACTCCCAGAGGAGTTCAATATCCTCAAACAACGCCTCTCAACATTCTTTGACACGAAGGTACAGATGAGTTGTAACGCTGATGGAAAGGGTAAGATTAGTATTCCGTTTGCATCAGAAGAGGAATTACTTCACATCATGGAAGTGATGGATAAGATGAAGTAATACTTCCCATACGGAAAGATTAAGGTATTAGTAAGTATAAGATAAGCAAGTATTCTGGTTTAGAAGAACTATTCACAAGCATTAGGAAGCCTCAACAAGGTGCTGACTACAAAGCAAAGAATAAGTAACAAACCTTCAAACCAGTAACTTAAGTAAGATAACGGGTAGTGATGAAGATGAAGAATAGAATCCTCAAAGGACTGTTGATAGCCGGAATGCTCACCAGTGTTACGGTCATGCAGGCACAAGATCTGCCCCATGACACGTTAAAGGTGATATATCCAGGCGACTCCACAGTCGTTGAGATACCGAGTTCGCAGGACAAATATATAGAAGAGAAGGCAATCCTCACACCAGATGATGAGGGTAAACTCACTTCTGTTCTGCGAAAGGATAGTGTCAGTATGGTAAAGAAACAAGGACGCGACTGGTCTAAGTGGCGCCCTAATCCTAAGCGTGCTTTGTGGCTTTCACTTGTCATTCCTGGTGCTGGACAGGTCTACAATCGCAAGTACTGGAAACTACCAATCTTCTACGGAGGCTTTGTTGGCTGCGTTTATGCCATGACATGGAACAACCAGATGTACCATGATTATGCGCAGGCTTATATGGACATCATGGATAATGACCCAACAACGCAGAGTTATAATAACTTCCTACACCTTGGAGCTACGATTACCCCTGCCAATGAAGAGCGTTATAAGAACATCTTCAAACAGCGTAAGGATCGCTATCGTCGCTGGCGTGACCTAAGTATCTTTACTACTATTGCGGTTTATGCCTTGTCAGTTATTGATGCTTACGTAGACGCTTCCTTATCCGACTTTGATATATCAGATGACCTCTCACTGCATATTGCACCGACGGTCATATCAAATAAGAGTATCGCTACACCTAATAACCCATTCCGCTCATCGGCAATTGGCGTTGGATGTAGTCTGACATTCTAAGCAGTAGCGCACTGTATTTGCGCCAACTAAATCAGAAATAATGAGTAGAAAGAGATATATTGTTTCCTTCCTTGTTACAGTGGGAGCAACCTGCGGATTGTATGCACAACAGCAAACAGTTGTCGACAGCCGTGGTAAAGCTATGAGTGTGATGATTCCTGATGCATCAGAAACGATGGCAGGATATGTTGATGTAGACTATTTAGATGATAAGTTCTATAATAGTGGTATACAGACTGGATTCAAGAACACAAGTTCTACGACCCCATCAGAGTCTGAAAATGGTATGGAAATCATCGATCGTAAGATGCGTAATCTATCGAATGTGATGACAATGACCTGTAATGAGGAAGTTAAGAAATATATCGATCGCTACACAAAGGCAGGACGCCAATCAACCTCTTACCTCTTAGGACGTGCACGTTATTACAACCCTATCTTTGAAGAAGCACTGCGTTTCTATGGCTTGCCCTTAGAACTCAAATACCTTCCTGTGATAGAGTCGGGCTTAAATCCCAATGCAACCTCACGTGTGGGAGCAGCAGGACTATGGCAATTCATGGCAACAACAGGCAAGCAATATAACCTTCAAATTGATAGTTATATCGATGAACGCCGCGACCCAGAGAAGTCTTCTTACGCTGCAGCACGGATGCTGAGCGACCTTTACAAACGATTTGGCGACTGGACATTGGCACTTGCTGCCTATAACTGTGGACCAGGACGTGTCAGCAGTGCTATCACTAAGGCTGGTGGTGGTGCTGATTTCTGGGCTGTCTA
>ERZ773018.201-NODE-201-length-40070-cov-8.015069_pt1 | contig 40070 bp, 42 predicted proteins | sample MGYA00580840_ERZ773018 | MGnify/ENA primary metagenome ERZ773018 (study PRJEB29015, sample SAMEA2738125) | human oral metagenome | biome: human oral; feature: human-associated habitat; material: saliva | place: China | collected 2256 ... | reverse complement strand
AACATTTTCAATGTTGGTGTTATTCATACCCTACGAGTACATGTCTCACGGCTAATACCCTAACGAGTGCTAGAGCCACGAGTGTTCTAACACACTTAATAAAAAGGAGAAATCAATGGAAAAAAAATTTAAACTATTACTATTAACTTTAGGAGCATTAACTTTATTTTCAGCTTGTTCATCTGTTTACACTGATGATGAAATGAGAGTTAGAGGTATGATGATGGTTTTATCAAAGAGTTTAGGAGGTACTACTTCTTTTGAAAAAAGATGGCAAACAACTAATAAAGCTGCGATTGTAGAAAATTTTAAAAATGGTGAGAGGGATGGAGAGCTTAAAAGATATTATTTAAACGGAAATCTTCTAATGAGATTCTACTATGAAGCTGGAAAAGTTGAAGGTCCTTGGGAAGATTATTATCCAAATGGAAAATTATTGATGAGTGGTCAAATGAAAGCAAATAAGGAAGTAGGAAATTGGAAGTACTATGATGAAAATGGAAACTTACTAGGAGAAGCTCCTTATGATCAAATTCCAAAAGCAATAAGAGATACTAAAGAAAAAAATATAGATCAATTCTGGAAAGATATAAAAGCTGGAAAATAAAAAGACTGTTACAACAGTCTTTTTATTTTATATTATTCTTCCCAGTTTTTACTTCTTTCAACAGCTTTTAGCCAACCAGCATATTTTTTATCTCTTTCTTCTTGAGACATATTAGGAGAAAATTCTTTATCAAGTATCCATTTTTGTTTGATTTCTTCTTTATTTTCCCAGAAGCCAGTTGCAAGTCCAGCAAGGTAAGCAGCTCCTAGTGCAGTTGTTTCTAGAACAGTAGGTCTTTTTACAACTTCACCTAGAATATCTGCTTGGAATTCCATTAAGAAATTATTGGCAGCAGCTCCACCATCAACTTTAAGGCCATTTAGCTTGATACCAGAATCTTCTTCCATAGCTTTTAAAACATCTTTAGTTTGATAAGCTATAGATTCCAAAGTTGCTCTTATGATGTGGTTTTTATTAGCTCCACGAGTCAATCCTAAAATAGCTCCTCTTGCATACATATCCCAATAAGGTGCTCCTAGTCCAACGAAAGCTGGAACGACATAAACTCCACCATTATCTTTTACTTTTCTTGCAAAATACTCAGTGTCACTTGATTCAGAAATTAATTTTAGTTCATCTCTTAACCATTGAACACTAGCTCCACCTACAAAGACACTTCCTTCAAGAGCATATTGTACTTTTCCATTAAGTCCAATAGCAATAGTTGTGATAAGTCCATTGTTACTCTTTACAAATTTTTCTCCAGTATTCATAAGTAAGAAGCAACCTGTTCCATAAGTATTTTTAGATTCTCCTTCTTCAAAACAAGCTTGTCCGAATAAAGCTGATTGTTGATCTCCAGCAACTCCAGCTATAGGAACTCTATGTCCACCTTTACCACCTAAGTTAGCATAACCAAAAGTTCCACTTGAATCTTTTACTTCAGGTAACATTGACTTAGGAATATTCAAAGTTTCAAGAATTTTTTCATCCCATTTCAATTCCTTTATATTGTAAAGCATAGTTCTTGAAGCATTAGTGTAATCTGTTGCATGTACTTTACCATTTGTTAATTTCCAAATTAGCCAAGTATCAACAGTTCCAAATAATAATTCACCTTTCTCAGCTTTTTCTCTTGCACCTTCAACATTATCTAAAATCCATTTAATTTTAGTACCTGAGAAATAAGCATCAACTAGAAGTCCAGTATTATCTTTTATATAGTCAGAAAAACCTTCTATTTTCTTTAACTCATCACAAATTTTAGCAGTTCTTCTACATTGCCAAACTATTGCATTGTAAACTGGCTTACCTGTATTTTTATCCCAAACTATTGTAGTTTCTCTTTGATTTGTAATTCCTAAAGCTATAATATCGTGTTGACTTACTCCTGCTCTTGCAATTACTTCACTTAAAACTCCACTTTGACTAGCCCATATTTCCATAGGATCATGTTCTACCCAACCTTCATTAGGATATATTTGTGTAAATTCCTTTTGTGCAACTCCAACAATAGTTTGACTTTCATCAAATAAAATAGCTCTTGAGCTTGTTGTTCCTTGATCTAATGCTACAATATACTTCATATTATGCCCTCCAATCTCATAGTTATACTTTGAAATAAAACTACATATCTTTAGTTACAACAACATTGACACCTGTATTGAATATATTTTCTAGAACTATATCTCCTCTTTTAACAGGAGCTGTTAATTCAACTTTCTTTAATTCTTCCATTAATTTGAAATTTAATTCTTTAGGTATAGCTGTTTCAGTTTTTACAGGACATCTATGATCTAAAGCATTTTTTATTTTTACAGTTGAAGTTACAACTCTTTTTGGAGCTGTTAATTCTTCTTTTCCATAGACTGCACCTCTTGGGCAAGCATTTCCTTTAACTTCATAAGTTTCTGTATTAACACTTATATGACAACCAACAGGACAAACTATACATATCATTTCCTTTTCCATTATTTATCCTCCTCAACAACTTCTACAACAATTTTCTTAGCATCTATTTTTCCTAATACAGTTTTAGATAGAGTAATTTTTTCCATTTCTCCTGGAGCCATATGATTTTTCTTAACTGAATGTATTACAAAATCATTTGACTTAACTACTATCTTAACATTTTTATATATTTGTCTAACTCTCATAGAAAGTTCTAAATTCTTTTCTATATTTTCAATTCTAAATTTTTGTGGAACAGTATATCCTATTCCATTTCCTGTTTCAACTTCAATATATTCTCCGTTTGCAATTTCACCTTTTATATACTTAGCTGCTGATTTTCCTGCTTTTCTTGACTCAATACTTACGAAGTCAACAAGATCATGCACATGAACAACGTTTCCTGAAGCGAATATTCCTTCTATACTTGTTTCCATAAGTTCATTTACTACTGGTCCACTAGTTCTAGGATCAATTTTTATTCCTGTTGCTCTTGAAATATCATTTTCAGGGATAAGTCCAACTGATAGAAGTAAAGTATCGCATTCATATTCTATTTCAGTTCCTGGGATAGCTTTTTTGTTTTCATCAACCTTAGCTATGATAACTTTTTCAACTCTATCTTTACCAATGATATCTACAACTGTGTGGCTTAAGTATAGAGGTATGTCATAGTCTTCAAGACATTGAACAATATTTCTCATAAGTCCACCAGAGAATGGCATAAGTTCAGCGACAGCTAAAACTTTTGCTCCTTCAAGAGTAAGTCTTCTTGCCATAATAAGTCCAATATCTCCTGAACCTAAGATAACAACTCTTTTACCAACCATATATCCTTCCATATTGATATATCTTTGAGCAGCTCCTGCTGTAAAGACTCCTGCAGGTCTATCTCCTGGTATAGCTATTGCTCCTCTTGTTCTTTCTCTACAACCCATAGTTAAAACTATAGATTTAGCTTCAATTATCATGTATCCATCAACAGAGTTTATAGCTTGAACTATCTTGTTTTCAGAAACTTCTAAAACCATAGTATCTAGTTTGTATTCAATGTTTAATTCAAATAATTGATCCATAAATCTTTGAGCATACTCAGGTCCTGTCAATTCTTCTTTGAATTCATGAAGTCCAAAACCATTGTGAATACATTGTTGTAAAATTCCACCAAGTTCTTTTGCTCTTTCAATTACAAGTATGCTATCTATTCCATTTTTTTTAGCTTCTACTGCTGCTGCAAGTCCAGCTGGACCTCCACCAACAACAACTAAATCATATTTCATATTCATATCGTTTCCCCCTATTTAGTCTTTCCTGTTAAGATGTAAGAATCTTTTTGTTCCATAACTATTTCTTCTAAATCTTCACCAAGTTCTCTTGCCAAAATTTCTTGTACACGAGGTCCACAGAATCCACCTTGACATCTTCCAGCCCCTGGTCTAACTCTTCTTTTGATACCATTTAATGTTCTTCCACCACATTTTCTATGGATAGCATCAACGATTTCACCTTCTGTTATGTTCTCACATCTACAAATAATTCTTCCATATCTAGGGTCTTTCTTTATTACTTCTGCCTTTTCTTCAGGTGATAGTGTAATAAAGTGTATCATTCTTTTATTTTGTATAAAGTTTGCTTTTTCTTTTACTCCACCAAAGCTTTCTACTATCATTTTAGCTAAATCTATTGCCATTGCAGGTGCAGATGTAAGTCCTGGAGATTTAGTTCCAGCTATATTAAATAGTCCTTTTACATCTTCAGCTTCACCAAGTATAAAGTCTCCTGTATCAGCTTCAGCTCTAAGTCCAGCAAAGTTTCTGATATTATCTCTGAAATTTATATCTTTTATACTCTTAGTAGCAAATTGTCTAACTGTATCAAGTCCTGCTTGAGTATTTCCAACATCATCTTTATTGTCAACATCAGAAGCAGTAGGTCCAACTATTATATTTCCATGAGCAGTCTTTGAAACTAGAATACCTTTTCCCATTTCAGTAGGACATTGGAAAATAACACTGTCAGTTAAGTATTCTTGTACCTTATCTAATAGATAATATTCACCAATTCTTGGAGTTATATTAAATTTTTTGTTAGAAAGCATATTGTTTATAAAGTCAGCATAGACACCAGCTGCATTTACAATAGTTTTAGCTTCAATAATTTCTCCATTTTTTAACTCTATTTTAAATATATCATTTTCTTTTTTGATATTTGCAACTTCTGCATTTAATTTTAGTTCAACACCATTTTCCATAGCATTTTCTACCAATTTAATTGTTAGTTCCCAAGGTCCAGTTATTCCAGCTGTACCAGCATATAGAGCAGCAACTGCTTCTTTACTAACATGAGGTTCTCTTCTTTGAATTTCAGCTGCATCTATGATTTCCATTTCAGGAACACCATTATTAAGCCCTCTTTGATATAGCATTTCTAAGTGTTCTTTTTCTTTTTCAGAAAAAGCCAAAACATAAGATCCTACTTTTCTGAATGGAGCATCTACTTCCTCACATAATTTTCCATACATTGCATTACCTAATACATTGTATTTTGCCATAAGGCTTCCTTCTTTTGCGTCATATCCTGCATGCACTATGGCAGAATTTGCTTTTGTTGTACCACAAGAAACATCATTTTCTTTATCTAGTAATAAAGTTTTCAACTCATATCTAGATAATTCTCTTGAAACTGCTGCTCCCATTATTCCAGCACCAATAACAACTACATCAAACATACTTCGTTCCTCCCTAATTAAATTAAAAAAAGGTCGTGAAAAAGACAGAATCCCTTCTGCTTTTTACGACCCACCATTCACTAGTCTAATATTCTATTTGCTATATATTATATCAAAATTAGAACAGTTGTCAACTGAAATATTTATAAGAAGCCATAAAATAAAAAAATGCAATTATAAATATCAAAGAACCAAAAAATATAATTAAAGTAATATTATTATTTTTTCTTTCTTTTTCATATTGTTCGATAATTAGTCTATATCTTTCCATTTTTTCTTCATCTAGTAGATCTTCATTTGTGTACTCTAAATAACCAGTTCCTTTTAATACTGCATTTGAATAGTCGTCATCTTTTGGTGGAAGATAACCTTCTTTTATCAATCCTTTTGTATAAAATTTATTATAGATAAATGGGAAAACAAATTTTGATACAAGTGCAGGAAGTATAAAAATGAGAGCTATAAAATTATTATCAAAATCTAAATCAAGATTAGCCCCCAAACTAGCAAAAATAAAAGGAAATATAAATATAAGAAACCATTTAAAATCAGCTCTAAATATAGGAACCAAAAAATTAAAGAAAAAAGCAGTCCAACTGAAACCTAAAAATCCTTTTTTCTTATGTCCATATTTTTCTAAATTTACTTCTATTGCCATAATGACTCCTTTTTAGCTTACTATTCTAATTAAAATAAATTAGAAAAGAAAAAAATAATTATAAATATAGCCCATATTCCAACAAATATATAAATTTTTTTTCTCTCTTCTTTCCTAGCTAAAGTTGAAATTTCTCTGTATCTTTTCATTTTAACATTATCATCTAACTCTTCTTTTGAATATGGTAAATAAGAATAGTCTTTTAAAATTGCTGCTGAATAATCATCATTTTCTATTGGACGATATCCTTCAGCTAATAAATTATTTGTGTAATAATTATTATAAAAATATGCAATCCATGTTTCTAATGGGTATATAGCAGTAGCTAATACTACTGGTGTTATCATACCATAAGAAGGCTCAAAAGTTCCATAAATCAGTAAATTTAGTTCAATCTCGTTATTTTGCTTGGATAATGTATAAAGTATAATTATCTTTATAATAAAAAATAAAAAGAATAAACCAAAACCTTTTGATTTTTTTCTAAATGCTGGAACCCAAAATCCAAAAATGAAAGTTGTCCAGCTAAAACCTGTAAAAGCATCTGTAACTTCTCCATTTTTTTCTAATTGTATTTTTATTGACATAATATTATTCCTTTCAAAAATTAATTAAGCTCTAAAATAATAATAAAAACAAAATGATACAAAAATTATAATCCAAAAAATTATAAAACAAAGACATTTTTTTACTTCATTGCTCTTAGCTTTATCTATATAATTTTGGTATCTTTGCATTTTATCTTCATCTTTTATTTCAGCATCAGTATAATCTAAATAACGATATCCTTTTAATATAGCATTAGAATATTCATCATTTTCTAATGGACTCCAACCTTCTTTTAGCATTTTCTTTGTGTAATGTTTATTGTAGAAAAAAGCTATAATAAATGCTATAAGAAGTGAGAAAATAGGGACACTAGCATTTAAAATATAAAAAAACCATTCATTTTCTATGGAATAGTAATTTAATATAGAATATATTGTAAAAAATTCTGCTAAAAATTTTTCTAACATATAGAGTCCAAAGAAAAAAACAAAAGCATTAAAATCTAATCTAAATGCAGGTACCCAAAAATCAAAAAGAGCAGAAGTATAACTATAGCCAACAAAGCCATCTTTTATAAAACCATCTTTTTCTAATTTTACTTTAATTGCCATAAAATTCCCCCTAGAATTAGTTATATTCTATTAGTATAAACAAAAATATAATTAAATTCAAGTTTTTTATAAATAGATTCTATTATATTTGTAAAAAAAATAAAATATAATGTACTTACTTAAGGATAGTTAATTAGTTGTAAAGTAAATAAAAAAATAAAAGATAGGAGTATAAGAAATGTTAAATACAGAATTATTTATTGGAGCAGTTTATGTGGCAGGTCTACTGTCTTTCTTTTCACCTTGTATATTTCCATTACTTCCAGTCTATATTGGAATGTTAAGTACAAGTGGAAAGAAATCTATTATAAAGACAGTGGTATTTGTAATTGGACTTTCAACAAGTTTTGTTTTGCTTGGCTTTGGAGCTGGAAGTATAGGTTCATTTTTAATGAGTAAAACATTTAGAGTAATTAGTGGAGTGGTAGTCATAATATTTGGAATTATTCAAATGGAAATTCTTAAAATACCATTTTTAGAGAGAACGAAACTTGTGGATATAAAAGGAAAAGAAAATGATAGTATTTGGGGAGCATTTTTACTAGGTTTCACTTTTAGTTTAGGATGGACACCTTGTGTTGGACCAATACTTGCTTCAATTCTTTTTATTTCAAGTGGCGGAGGAAATCCTTACTATGGAGCACTTATGATGTTTATTTATGTTTTAGGTTTAGCTACACCTTTTGTTATTCTATCTTTATCTTCAAAATATGTATTGGCAAAAGTTTCAGCAATAAAAAAACATTTAGGTATTATGAAAAAAATTGGTGGTTTATTAATAATTATTATGGGAATTTTACTTCTTACTGATAAATTAAGTATATTTTTATAAAATTGTTTAAGATTAAAATGAGGCTATTATACGATTTTAGTAAAAAATAAGTGAGTTACGAATGTAGATTTTAGATAAAAAATTAAAGCAAGTGAGCCGAGTAAATCTCGATGTGTCTGAGCGTAGCGATCTTAGAAACACTTAATGAACTTGTTCATTTAGAGTTTCTTACAGATGTCGAATTTACAGCGAAACGTTAATTTTTTATCGTTAAGAAATCTACTCAGTAACGAACTATTTTTACACTGTAATAGACCATTCAATATAAATTAAAATTATTTAAGGAGGTTTTAGCAGATGAAAGGGCTAAAAAAATTGTTTTTTGGAATTATGATGTTATTAATGGGAGCAGTAGCTTTTGGGGCGGAGATGGATTTATCAAAGGTTACTTTAAAAGATGTGAATGGAATGAATTATTCTTTTGGAAAAGATGGAAAACCAACTTATGTTAAGTTTTGGGCTTCTTGGTGTCCAATTTGTCTTTCTGGATTAGAAGATATAGATAGTCTTAGCAAAGAAATGAAAGATTTTGAAGTTGTTACTGTTGTTTCTCCTGGATTAGTTGGGGAAAAGAAAACAGAAGATTTTAAAAAATGGTATAAATCTTTGGGTTATAAGAATATAAAAGTTTTATTAGATGAAAAAGGTGAATTATCAAAGATATTAAATGTTCGTGTTTATCCAACTTCTGTTGTTGTAAATAAATCAGGAAAAGTTGAAAAAGTTCTTCCAGGACATTTAGAAAAAGCAGAAATAAAAAAATTATTTTCTTCTAAAATGATGATGGATGACAAAGGAATGAAAGACACTATGATGAAAGATAATCATATGATGAATGATGGAAAGATGAAAGATAACATGATGAATGATAAAAATATGATGAAAAATGATAAAATGAGTATGGAAAAAAAAACATCAATGTAAAACTTGTTAATAAAAATATTCGTGAAATATATTTAGCAGGAGGTTGTTTTTGGGGTGTAGAAGCATATATGGAAAGAGTTTATGGTGTAATAGATGTAACTTCTGGATATGCAAATGGAAAAACTAAAAATCCTAAATACCAAGATTTACATAGTTCAGGACATGCTGAAACAGTGCATGTTAAGTATGATGCAAGTAAAGTTAATCTTTCAACTTTGTTAAAATATTATTTTAAAATTATTGATCCAACAAGTGTAAATAAACAAGGAAATGACAGAGGTTCACAATATAGAACAGGAATTTATTATGTAAATCAAAATGATAAATCTGTTATTCAAGATGAAATAAAAGAACAACAAAAAAAATATTCTCAAAAAATTGTAGTGGAAGTTTTACCTTTAAAAGAATATTATTTAGCAGAAGAATATCATCAAGATTATTTGAAAAAAAATCCTAATGGTTATTGTCATATTGATTTATCAAAAGCAGATGATATAATAGTAGATGAAAAAAAATATCCAAAATTATCTGAAAAAGAATTAAGAATGAAATTAAATTCAAAACAATATGAAGTAACACAAAATGGGGATACAGAAAGAGCATTTCAAAATGATTATTGGGATTTTTTTGATAAAGGGATTTATGTTGATATAACAACAGGAGAACCATTATTTTCTTCAACTGATAAATATGCTTCTCAATGTGGATGGCCTAGTTTTGTAAAACCTATTGTTCCAGAAGTTGTAACTTACCATAATGACACTAGTTTCAATATGTTAAGAACAGAAGTAAGAAGCAGAAGTGGAAAAGCACATTTAGGACATGTATTTGATGATGGTCCAAGGGACAGAGGTGGAAAAAGATATTGTATCAATAGTGCAGCAATACAATTTATTCCTTATGCAGAGATGGAAGCAAAAGGTTATGGATATTTATTACCACTTGTAAAATAAAAGTAAAAGAGAGTTAAAAGGAGAAAGATTGTGTATAAGTTAATGATTGCAGATGATGAACCTCTGATTAGGAGGGGAATAAAACAACTAATAGATTTATCTTCTTTACAAATTGGAGAAATTCATGAGGCTTCAACGGGAGAAGAGGCATTAAAAGTATTTGAGGAGTTTAAACCTGAAATTGTTTTAATGGATATTAATATGCCAAAAATTGATGGATTATCGGTTGCAAAAAAGATAAAATCAATAAATCCTGATACAAAAATAGCAATCATTACAGGATATAATTATTTTGATTATGCACAAACAGCTATTAAAATTGGAGTAGAAGATTATATTTTAAAGCCAATTTCAAAGTCAGATGTTTCAGAGATTATTGTAAAATTAGTGAGTTCCTTGCAAAAGGAAAGAAAAGATAAGGAAATTGAAAAAGTATTAGAAAAAATAACAACAGTAGATACACAAGATAACATAAAAAATAATTATAAAGAATTGATACAAAATATTATTGAAGAAAGCTATACTGATAGTCAATTTACCTTATCCGTTCTCTCTGAAAAATTAGATTTAAGTTCAGGGTATTTAAGTATTATGTTTAAGAAAAATTTTGGAATTCCATTTCAAGATTATCTTTTACAAAAGAGAATGGAAAAGGCAAAATTATTACTTTTAACAACTGAATTAAAAAATTATGAAATAGCTGAACAAGTTGGTTTTGAAGATGTAAATTACTTTATAACAAAATTTAAAAAATATTATCAAATTACTCCAAAACAATATAGAGAAACGGTGTTAAAAAATGAAAATGAACAATAAACCACTAAACATAAAAATAGGATTTTATTTTTTAATTACCAATTTAGTTCTAGTTTTACTTTTAGGAAGTATATTTTATTTCAGTTCAAGTAGTCTTTTAATACAGAAAGAAATTTCAGCTAAGACTGAAGCTATTGAAAAAAGTGGGAATTATATTGAGTTATATATGAGTAAATTGACAACATTAAGTCAAGTAATTTCACATGATAAAGGAGTATATGATTATCTAAAAAATAAAGATGAAACTGAAAAAAATAGAATTTTAAATATAATAGATAATACACTTTCCACAGATCCTTATATAAAATCTATTATTTTAATAAGAAAAGATGGTGCAGTTATTTCTAATGAAAAAAATGTAAATATGGAAGTTTCTAGTGATATGATGAAAGAGGAATGGTATGTAAATTCTTTAATGAATCCTATGCCTGTATTAAATCCACTTAGAAAACAAAATTTTTCAGTTGATGGAATGGACGATTGGGTTATTTCTGTCAGTAGAGAAATTACAGACACTAATGGAGAAAATTTAGGTGTATTGTTGATAGATGTAAAATACCAAGCACTTCATGGATATCTTCAAAATCAAGAAATAGGAAAGAATAGTGATATTGTTATTTTAGATGAGGATAATAGGATAGTTTACTATAAGGAAATCCCTTATGATACCTCCCAAGAAAAGTATCTAAAAAATTTAAAAAATATTGAAGAAGGATATAACAGAAAAGAAAATAAAATTACAGTAAAATATCCTATTAAGAATACTCATTGGACATTGATTGAAATTTCCTATATGCAAGAAATTGACAGCTTAAAAAATCATTTTTTTGAAATGATAGTTATAAGTTGTTTGGCTTCTCTTTTAATTACAGTTTTAATAAGTATCAGTGTATTGAGAAGAATTACAAAACCAATTAAAGAGTTAGAGCAACATATGAATAATTTTAATAATGATTTATCAAAAATAAATTTAAAAGGTGATGTAAGTATTGAAATTTTAAGTTTACAAAACCATTTTAATGAAATGATAGATAAGATTAAATATTTAAGAGAATATGAAATTAATGCACTTTACAGTCAAATTAATCCACATTTTTTATACAATACTTTGGATACAATAATTTGGATGGCAGAATTTCAGGATACTGAAAAAGTTATTTCTATTACAAAGGCTTTATCTAACTTTTTTAGAATTTCTTTAAGTAATGGAAAAGAAAAAATTCCTTTAAAGGAAGAAATAAATCATATTAAAGAATATTTATATATACAAAAGCAAAGATATGAAGATAAATTAGAATATAAAATTTCAATACAAGAAGAATTAGAAAACATAGAGGTACCTAAGATTATATTGCAACCTTTTGTAGAAAATGCAATTTATCATGGTATTAAAAATTTAGATACAACAGGAATAATTTCTATATATTCTCAAATAATAGAGAATAAGATAGAATTAATAATAGAGGATAATGGTATTGGATTTGAAGCAGCTAAAAAACAAGCACTTATGAAAATGGGTGGTGTTGGAATTAAAAATGTAAATAAGAGAATTCAGTATTATTATGGAAACGAATATGGAGCAAAAATAGATAGTTCCTTTAAAGCAGGAGCTAGAATCATAATAACCCTACCTTGTGAACTACTCACGACTAATACCCTAACGAGTCTAGAGCCACGAGTGTTCTAACACATTTAATAAATAGAATTGACAAATAAAGAACTTAGTTTTAAACTGGGTTCTTTATTTTTTAGTAAAATATGTATTATAATAGAGGGAGTATTTTATTATAAAATTTTTATAAAAAAGGAGAAAAATGAATATAGAAGAATTTGAGAAAATTATGTCAAAGGAATATATTATAAAGGCAGTTATTCTTTGGGATGTAAATATATTTTAAAACAAAGAAAAAAGAATACAAATTGTTACTTTGTAATATATAGACACTTTTTTAATAAATAAAAAGGTCGTAAAAAGAGAATCCCTTCTGCTTTTTACGACCCACCATTCACTAGTCTAATATTCTATTTGTACTTTTTATATGTTATATCAAAATTAGAACAGTTATTAACTGAAATATTTATGAATAAGAAGCCATAAAATAAAAAAATGCAATTAGAACTCCTATAAGAGCAAAAACTATAATTATAGTATGCATATCTTTTTTTCTTTCATTTTCATATTCTTCAATAATAACTTTATATCTTTCCATTTTTTCTTTATCTAATAAATCTTCATCCGTGTATTCTAGATAACCAGTTCCTTTTAATATTGCATTTGAATAGTCGTCATCTTTTGGTGGAAGATAACCTTCTTTAATTAACCCTTTTGTATAAAATTTATTATAGATAAATGGGAAAACAAATTTTGATACAAGTGCAGGAAGTATAAAAATGAGAGCTATAAAATTATTATCAAAATCTAAATCAAGATTAGCCCCCAAACTAGCAAAAATAAAAGGAAATATAAATATAAGAAACCATTTAAAATCAGCTCTAAATATAGGAACCAAAAAATTAAAGAAAAAAGCAGTCCAACTGAAACCTAAAAATCCTTTTTTCTTATGTCCATATTTTTCTAAATTTACTTCTATTGCCATTAAAAACCTCCTAATTATAGTAGTGATTGTAGAAATTCAAGATAAGTTTCATTTCCTATTTGTATATATGTAAGATAAGCTGGAACTATAGATACAAGAAAAATTATAACAATATATACTAGAAATATATAAAGTTTCTTTTTTTCATCTTGTTTTGCAGTATCTACAATATTTTTATATTGCTCCATTTTCTCATTATCTTTTAATTCATCTTTTGTATATTCTAAATGTCCATATTCTTTTAATAATGCTAATGAATAACTATCATCTTCAGAAGGTATATAACCTTGATTCAATAGTTTATTAGTATAATTCTTATTATAGTTTTTAGCTATGAAAATCCATATCACAAAAGAAATTAGTGCTAGAAGAGAATAAAAACAATAAAAAAGCAAAAAAATATATTTATATTTGATATCAAACAAAGAAATTACAAAGTCTCTAATTGAAGGAATTTTATCAAAATCAATGTAATCATAAGGAAAATTTTCTAAAAAAATAAGTATTCCAGAAGTTACCAACCATATTAAAAAGAATTTTAAGAAACCTTTGTTATCTCCTCTAAAAATAGGAACAAAAGCTCTCCAAAAAAATGTAGTAAAACTAAATCCTACAAATCCATTTTTAGTTTCATCATTCTTTTTCAAATTAATTTTTATTGCCATAAATACCCCCAAGAATTAAAATAAAATATAGCTAAATTCATGTTTTCTATAGTTATCTATTTTTTTACTCTATAATAAGCCACTCCATCTTTAAATTCATAATCAGCCTTACCAATAGCTCTTAGATGTTCTAAGTTAGCTAGAGCTTCACCTGTTGCAAACCATTTTTGATTATTAGGAAACTCTTCAAAGTTCTTTGCTCTATAATCCCAGTGCATTTTTGCAGCCATTTGTGCAGCAGAGTTTTCTTCAACTTCTTTTAATAAGTTGTAAACTTCAGCATTTCTATCAGCATAATGTTTTTTAAGTTCATCTATTCTAAGTTTTGGATTATCTATTATTCCTCTATGAGCAGAATAGATAGTATCTATATCCATATTGTAAACTTTATCTAAATTTTTAAGATAAGTTCCTAGGATATCTTCATACTTAAAATCCCAAAAACTTATATTAGGAGTAATCTTATTTAATATGTGGTCACCTGAGAATAATATTTTATGATTTTTATCATAAATTCCAACTTGTCCAGGTGTATGACCACTTAAATCTATAACTTCAAAATTATAGTATCCAAAGTCTATTTTATCTCCATCTTTAACTATAGTAGTATCCAATTTTCCTTTTATACAGTAAACAAGTCCAGGATGAGTTTCAAAAAATTTAAAATCAGGCTCTATTCCCATAACTTTTAGTGTAGGAACAAATCTATCTGCATATAGTTCATGTTTCATCTTGTTTATATAGTCAGTGTCTATTTGACTACAATATACTTTACCTTGATATTTATTTTTAAATTTTAAAGCTAGCCCTGAGTGATCAGCATGTAAGTGAGTTAAAAACATATCTGTTTTTCCAACTTGTGCACCTAATTCTTCAAGAGCATCAAAGAATACTTTTTCACTTTCTTCATGGTCAAAACCACTATCTACAACTAAAATATTTTCTCCATTTTTAATAAAATAACAATTTAATGCTCTCAATGGATTTTTAGGTAAAGGTACCTCTACTAAATATATATTTTTTGCAATTTCGTTTAACATTGTTTTCTCCTTTAATTTTTATTTCAACTATTTTATATTATATAATAAAATTTTGTTTTTAGAAAATAAAAATAGAAATATTTTTATTGATTGTGAAACAAATAATGTTTTTTATTTCTTAAGTAGAAAATAAAATTTATTAAAATTGCAAAGATAGATGCCATAGGTGCTGAAAATCCAATTTTAACTAAACTTGCATTTTCTTGCATACTCATAATATAAGCGAAAGGTAATCTTACTAAAAGAGTTTGAGCCATACCTTGTATCATAACCCAAATTGTATTGTCATGACCATTAAAGAATCCAATAAAACTAAATAAAATTGCAGTTAGAACAGTATCTAATGAAAAACCTAGTAGATATTCATAACCTTTTTGAATAACAGCAGTATCTTCAGTAAAAATACCAACTAAGAAAGTACCTTGGAAATAGATTAGTAAAAGAACTACAACTCCAATTATTCCACCAAATTTCATTCCAGTTGTCATAGCTTCAAATGCTCTCTTTTCTTTTTTAGCACCAACATTTTGAGAAACTATAGAAGTCATTGATTGCATTAGTGCAGCAGGAATTAACATAACAAAGGCAACTACTTTAGAAGCTACACCATAACCAGAAGAAGCCTCTAGTCCAAGACGATTTACAAAGGCACAAAGAGCAAGAAAAGACATCTGTGTCAAAAATTCATGAAGAGCTAATGGAGTTCCAATTTTCATAAATCTTTTAACTTCTTTATTTAAATAAAAATCTCTCTTTTTAATAGTAAAAGATAAATTTTTTCCCCTTATGATGATGATAGACATAATGACACTGACTGCTTGAGCTATTACAGTGGCAAGAGCCGCACCAACCACATTCCACTTAAATATAGCAACAAAAATATAGTCCCCAATAATATTTACCACACAGGCAATGGCAACAAAAATTAATGGACTTTTTGAATCACCTAAACCACGAAAAATAGCACTAATAAGATTATAAGCAACAATGAAGAATATTCCTGCCCCACAAATTTGTACATAAAGTGTTGTGAGTTCTAAGGCTTCTTGAGGTGCTTGCATTATAATAGAAATTGGTCTAGCAAAAAATACCATAATTATACATAGAATAACAGATATTATTGAAAATAAAATTGTTGCACCACTAATTACTCTACCAATTCTTTTATTTTTCTTTTCTCCTAAATGTCTACTAATTAAAACTGTAACTCCCATAGCAAATCCACTGATAATAAAAGTTACAAAATTCAATATTTGAGAACCAGTAGAAACTCCAGATAAACCTGCTGTTGTTCCAAATCTTCCTACAATTAAAAGGTCAACAGCTCCATACATTGCTTGTAAAATTAAAGATCCTAATATAGGAATCATAAAATGTATAAGTTTTTTTATAATACTTCCTTCTGTGAAGTTAATTTCATTATGTGACATACTTAATCCTTTCTAAATTTTATTTTTTGAAATTAATTCTATTATTTTTCATAATTTCTGATACTTTATAAATAGTTTCAATTGTTATAAGAAGTTTTTCTTCAGAAACATCTTTTAAAATTTTTGCAAGTTCTGTTTGATGAATTTGTACAAAAACTGTATATAGTTCCATTCCTTTTTCAGTCAAAGATAAATTTACAACCCTTGCATCTTCATCAGATGTAACTTTCTTAATATAACCTTTTTTTTCCATCTCTTTAACAGTTCTTGTGATTCCAGAAAGTGATAAATTTCTATCTTTACTAACATCACTTACTCTAACAAACTTATTTTTTAATGAAAGTGTTTGTACTGAATCTAAGATATGTATATATGAAATATTTACTCCTTCTGGAAGTGGTGGTAGATAATTAAAAACTCTTCCTGCTTCATAGAAGCTATCTAACATTTTTTGAACATTTTCTCTTTTCATAAATATCTTCTCCTTTATTAGTTAACAAAGTTAATTAACAATGTTAATTATATAAACAAAATTTTTATTTGTCAATAGAAAATGAAAAGGGACTGTTGCAAATTTAAAAGTTCAATCTTAAAGTAAAAAATAAGTGAGTTACGAATGGAAATTTTAGATAAAAAATCAAATAGAATGAGCCGAGCAAATGCAGGAGTGTTTGAGTGCAACGAGTTTCCTGATTTGCAGCGAATTCTTGATTTTTTATCGTTAAGAAATTTACTCAGTAACGAACTATTTTTTACTTTTTATGAATTTGCAACAGCCCCTAGTTATTATATTAAAGGTAAGAATTTTACATTCCTGTTAAGTGAATAGCTCCTTCTATTCCTATTGGTAAACCAGTCATGAACCAAATCATTAAGAATATTGTCCATCCAACTAAGAAGCATAGTGAGTAAGGAAGCATTACAGAAATTAGAGTTCCCATACCAGATTCTTTATCATATTTTTGCATGAAGGCAACTATCATAGCAAAATATGTCATAAGTGGAGTTATGATATTTGTTGAAGAGTCTCCTATTCTGTATGCTAATTGAGTAAATTCTGGAGTATATCCAAGTCTCATTAACATAGGAACGAATATTGGAGCCATTATAGCCCATTTAGCTGATGCAGATCCCATAAATAAGTTTATGAATGCAGCAACTAAAACAAATAGAACGATTAAAGGTAATCCAGTTAATCCTATACTTTGTAGGAAGTCAGCACCTTTAACAGCTACGAAAGTTCCTAAGTTTGTATAAGAGAAGTAAGCAACGAATTGAGCTGCAGCAAATGCAAGTGCTAAGTATCCACCCATAGTTGCAAGAGAAGATCCCATCATTTTAGCAACATCTTTATCGTTTTTAATAGTTCCAGCAACTTTACCATATACGATACCAGGAACTAAGAAGAACATCATTAAAGTAGGAACAAGTCCATCATGTGTCCATTGTTTTAAAGTTCCATCAACTCTTAAAATTGCGTTTTCTGGAAGAATTAAGAAAGCTATTATAGCACAGAATATTAAAACTGAAACTCCTGCCCATCTTAAAGCTTTTCTTTCTTTATCTGTTAATTCATTATGGTCAACTATAACTTCACCTTTATATTCACCAAGTCTTGGTTCAATAATTTTTTCAGTTATAAAAGTACCCATAATAGTAATTAAGAATGTTGAAGCTGCCATAAAATAGTAGTTAGAAGCTGGGTTTACAAAATAACTAGGATTTAATAATTTTGCTGCTTCTGTTGTAATACCAGATAATAGTGGGTCTGTTGTAGAAAGTAAAAGGTTAGCTGAGAATCCTCCTGATACTCCAGCAAATGCTGCTGCAAGACCTGCTATTGGGTGTCTACCAAATGATAAGAATATAACTGCTCCTAAAGGAATTAACACAACATATCCAGCATCAGAAGCTATATTTGACATAACTCCAGCTAAAACTACCATTGCAGTTAAAAATCTTTTAGGTGTAGCAGTAACAACTTTTTTCATAGTTGCACTCATAAGTCCACTACCTTCAGCAACTCCTATACCAAGAAGAGCAACCAAAACTGTTCCTAAAGGAGCAAATCCAGTAAAGTTTTTAACCATAGAAGAGAAAATATATCTAATACCTTCAGCATTTAATAAAGATTTAATAGTTAAAGTAGTTTCTTTAATTACATTTTCTTTTCTATCGAATGCTTCATAAGTGACAGATGCTCCAGAATTTGCAGCTATTGCAGATATAATTGCAATAATTACACAGAATATCCAGAATAATGTTAATGGATGTGGTAACTTATTCCCTCCTCTTTCAATAAAATCCAAAAACCTTTGAATCCCTTTTTTCTTTTCTTTTTCCATAAACTCCTCCTTAAAAAATATTTATATTATTTATTTATTGCTATAATTTTGTAAAAATTTCCTCGGTGTTCAATTTAAGTTTAATCTGAAATGATTTGAAAAAAATTGAAAATTTTTTATATAAATAATATATACTATAATAATATAAATTTAAATAAAAAGCAACTGTTTTATAAAATTATATAGGGGGGGAGTAATAACATATATTTTATTTAATATTTACAATAAGTTTTCCATGAAATTCATCAGCAGGAATTAGATTTTTTAGCTCACTAAGATTTTCTTTTGTAACTTTTCCAGCAACCACAATTTTTAATCTATTATTTGCTTTTTTTATCATTTGATTTATTAGTTCACTTCCTTCTAAGGCAGTAGCTTTTCCGCCTGAAGTTAGAATCCTTTTTATTCCTATATTTATTAAATCTTCAATATAGTCTAAAGGATTAGAGATTTCATCTATAGCTTTATGAAAAGTTACTTCCATAGGAGAAGCTAATTCAACCAATTCCTTTGTAAGTTCTAAGTCTATTTTGTTATCAGAAGTTAAAAATCCAAAAACAACTCCCTTAACTCCTAATTCCTTAAAAACCTTGATATCTTCTTTCATAATTTCTATTTCTTCTTCAGAGTAGACAAAATTTCCACCTCTTGCTCTAATCATAGGAAAAATAGGAATATTTAATTTCTCTAAACAAACTTTAACTGTTCCATAAGAAGGAGTTGTTCCTCCAACTGCTAAATTTTCACAAAGTTCTATTCTATTTGCTCCATTATTTTGAGCTTCTAAAGATTTTTCAAAAGATTCAACACAAGCTTCTTTTATCATATTATCCTCCTATACTAAAAGTTTTAAAAGTGGTGCCCATACTAAAGTTAGAATTCCAGCAAATACTATTGATAAGGCACTCATAGAACCTTCTACTTCACCAATTTCCATAGCTTTTGAAGTTCCAACAGCATGGCTTGAAACTCCAATTCCAATACCAACAGCTACAGAGTGTTTTACTCTAAAAATCTTACTGATAAGAGGAGCTGTTACGTTACCAGCTATACCTGTAAGCATAATACTTACCACTGTTATTGCAGGAATTCCTCCAAGCATAGAGCTAACTTCGATCCCAAAAGGAGTAGTTATAGATTTAGGCATAAGAGAAAAAATTAATTTATCATCCATACCAAATAATTTTCCTAAAACGATAACAGATATTATACCAACAAAAGAACCTACAATTGCACCAGTCATAACAGGAACAAAGAATTTTTTGAATAGAGCCCATTTTTTATATAGAGGGATAGCAAGGGATACTGTAGCAGGACCCAATAGGAAAAGTATCATTCCTGCCCCCTTATAATAGTCATCAGTTGAAATATTAAAAACTTTTAATATGACAATAACTATAATAGTTCCTATTAAAAAAGGATTACACAAAGGAGTTTGAGTTTTCTTAAACACCCATTTTCCAATTTCAAGTGCAAAATAACTTAAAATTAAACCAAAAAATAAATTACTAACAATTATCTCTTTCATTATTTTTTCTCTTTCCTTTCTTTAAAATCTATCATCAGTTGCACAACTTTTCCTGTTATACCCATAGTTAAAAATGTTGAAACTATTATAATTACTATAATTTTAAAAAGATCTTTTTCTAATAATTCATATGAGTCAATGATTTTAACTGTAGGTGGCATAAAGAATATAGTCATATTCAATAGTAGGAAATTTCCAGCATTTTCAATTTTTTCTAATTTTAAAACTTTAAATTGTAACATTAAAAATAATAATAACAAAGATACTATAGTTCCTGGTAAAGGAAGATGTAAAATCTTTGATAGAAGTATTCCAACATAGTTAATTGTAAAAATTAACATAAACTCTCTAAGCATATAACCTCCAAAAAATAAAAATAAAATATATACAAATAGAAAGAGTGGAAATAAGTTCCACTCTAAAAAATTGTTTATTAATCTCTTGGCTTCATTTGTGGGAAAAGAATTACGTCTCTTATAGATGGAGCACCTGTAAGTAACATTACAAGTCTGTCTATTCCAATTCCCATTCCACCTGTAGGTGGTAAACCATATTCAAGAGCTTCTACGAAACTTTCATCTATTTCTGGTGTTGCTTCCTCATTACCACGTAATGCTTCTTCAACTTGAGCCTCAAATCTTCCTCTTTGGTCAGCAGGGTCATTTAATTCTGTGAAGGCATTAGCATATTCTCTTTTATTAATAAATAATTCAAATCTGTCTGTGAAATTTGGATTTTTTTCATTTCTCTTAGCAAGTGGAGATATTTCAACAGGGTGTCCATACACAAATGTTGGTTGAACTACTCTTTCTTCACATTTTTGTTCAAAGAATTCATTTATAACGTGTCCAACACTGTCCATGTGGTCTGCCACTTCAACATGATGTTCTTTAGCTAATTTTTTAGCTTCTTCAAAAGTCATTTCTTGCCAGAAGTCAACTCCTGTAACATCTTTTATCATATCAACCATGTGTACTCTTTGGAAATTCTTTAGAGATAATTGAACACCATCATATTCAATATCAGTTGTTCCATTAACTTCTTGACATACTGATGAGATTATTCCTTCACATAGATCCATCATATCATTGAAGTTAGCATGAGATTGGTATAATTCTATCATAGTAAATTCAGGATTGTGTCTTGTAGAAATTCCTTCATTTCTAAAGTTTCTTCCTAATTCATAAACTCTTTCAAATCCTCCAACTATTAATTTCTTTAAGTATAGTTCAGGAGCTATTCTTAAGAATAGATCAAGATTTAAAGCATTGTGGTGAGTTACGAAAGGTTTAGCAGCAGCTCCTCCTAAGATTGGGTGCATTAAAGGAGTTTCAACTTCTAAGAATCCTCTGTCATCTAGATATTTTCTAACAGCTTTTATTATTTGAGTTCTTTTTATAAAAGTATCTCTTACATCTGGGTTCATTATTAAGTCAACATATCTTTTTCTATATCTGATTTCAACGTCTGTTAATCCATGATACTTTTCAGGAAGAGATCTTACATTTTTAGTAAGAAGGCTGATAGATTTTACTCTTAAAGTTAATTCTTCAGTATGAGTTACGAATAACTCTCCTTCAACACCTATAATATCTCCAACATTAAGCATTTTAACTATATGATCGAATTCGTCTTCCCCTAATTCATCTTTTTTGATGTATATTTGAATTTTTCCAGATTGATCTTCTATATGAGCAAAGTAAACTTTTCCTTTACCTCTTAAAGACATTATTCTTCCTGCAGTTTTAAATTTTAAATTTTCTTCAGGCTTATGTTTTAATATATCTCCTATCATTATTTGCTTATCGTATTTACTACCGAAAGCTTTAACTCCATTACTTTCCAACTCTTCAATTTTTTTCCATCTTTCAGCAATTAGAGGTTCTTTCTCTAATCTGTCAAAATATTTTTCCATACCTTATATCCTCCTAAAAAGTTATTTTATTAAATTTGAAAGTGCTTCACTTTTCTTAGTCCAAGAACTACTTGGGAATTCTTGTTTTAAAAGTCTTATATATTTTGTAACTTCAGCTCTATTACCAAGTTTTGCATATGAACTTGCTATATTATAATAGATTTCTGGCTTTTTGTCTTGCATTTTTTCACTAGAAAGTGATTTTTTAAAATTGTCTATGGCAACTCTAGGATTAGAATTTATATTTTTCATACCTTTTTCATAGTAAGATTCAGTTGAAGTAGTCGCTTTAGACTTAGCAGATCCTACTGTAGAAGTTGTACTAGTTGTACCAGAAATTCCACCAACAACAGATCTAACTTTTTCTCTTGCATAGTCTACTATAGAAGTTTCATTTTCTGTTGTTTGAGTTTTAGCTTTATTTTTTTCTGTAGTTATAGTTCTATTATCTACTGGAGTAGATGTGGCTCTGTCTACGGGAGCGTTACTACTATTATTGTATTCATTTAAAGCATTTTTTAAATCTGAATTATTAGTATTATAAACTTCAGAAGGTATAAAAATGCTCTTATTTGCTAATTTTGCGGCTCTTAATATAGTTGCTTTTTCACTGTCAGAGTAAGAAGAAAAATCATTTTTTACTCCAGCTAAAGCTTCATTTATAAGAGAGTTATTTCTTATTTCATAAGCATATTTTAAGAATAGATAATTAACTTCTTTTGAATGTCTTCCAGCAGGATATAGCATTTTATATAGAGTAACAGCATTTTCTACATCTTTATCTCTTTTTTCTGAATCTTGTAATATTAAGTTATAAAGATCTTTTTCATCAAAATCATACTTAGATATAGCAGATACTGTAATTTTTCTATTTACACTTCCATTAACATAAGTTGATAAAACATATTGCCCTTGATATACAGTTCTAAAAGTAACTTTTCCATTTGTAAGACTAATTTTTGGATTAGCATTTTTTGGAGAAGTTGAAAGTTTTATAGCTTTTTCATTATCAACAGGGAAAACTAAAGTTTCTCCTATAGGAACAGTATATTGATTTCTTATATTGTCATCTACTTTTTTTGCAGAAGTTCTTAAATTTGCTTTTATAATAGTTAGATAGTCGTTGACATTTTCATCATTAACATCTACAGATATAATTTTTTCTTCCTGTTGTGGTTTAGTTTCAACTGTTCCAACATTTGTAGTATTAGAAGTAGGAGTAGCAGTTCCACCTGTTTTTTGTTGAGAACCAGCTATTTCAATTTCTCTTATAGATCCTCCACTACTTTTGCCACTGATATTATCTAAATTATAACAACCTACAAAAACTACTGCTATTAAAGTTATAGCTAATTTTTTTAACATTTTTCTCTCCCTCCATTAAACATGCCTTATAGCTATTTCAATCTTATTTATTTCATTGTGATTTATATCAAATAATGTATAAGAAAATTGAAATATTCCCTTCTCTTTATTATATGAATATTTTTCTCCTAATACAAGAAAATTTTGTTTAAAATTATCTGTTTCATAAAAAAAATTATTTTTTTCACCATTAAATTTTAAATTTATGTCTAGTTTATTTCCTGAATTTCTAATTAAAGATAACTCTTTGTTTTCTAATTTTATAGAATACTCATTCTCAGAATTTTCTAAAAAGAAATTGATATTTTCAATATCTTCTTTTAATTCTCCTTCAATTTCTCCTACTAATTTTTCAACACATTCTTCATTAAAACTATCTTTTGTTGTTAAAATAAAATTTCCTTTTATGATTCCAACCTCCTATTTATGATATTTTATATTATTAGATATTGCAAACCATCTATAAACTTGCTCTAAAAGAATAAGTCTCATAAGTTGATGAGGAAAGGTAAAGTGTGAAAATTTCAATTTCATATCAACTGAATTTTTAAGCTCTTTATTTACCCCATTAGAGCCACCAATAATAAAATTTATACTACTTGTACCCTTATTTTTTAAGTCCTCAATATATTCAGACATGTCTTCTGAGCTTAATTCTTTCCCATTTAAATCTAAAAGAATATTGTAAGAATTAGTCTTTGAAAGCTGTTTTAATATATCTTGGCTTTCCTTATCTATTGAAATATTCATATTATCTTCTTTATTGTATTCTTTTAATTCAATAATATTGAGATTTGCAAAACTTGTCATTCTCTTTGAAAACTCAGCAATACCTTCATTTATATATTTATCTTTTATTTTTCCTATACAAATAATATTTATATTCAAGTTACCACCTTATTTTCTTTTAAAAAGTTTCTCTAAATCTAGTAAAGACATCTTTACTATTATAGGTCTTCCATGAGGACAAGTGTACTCTCCAACTTCATGAAGCTTTGCTACCATGGAATACATCTCTTCTATAGTTAATTTATGATTGGCTTTTATAGCACCCTTGCAAGACATAGATACTATAATATTTTCTCTGATATCCTTATCCTTATTTTTAGAAATATTATCTAAAATTTCTTTTATTATATTTTCATAACTATCTCTTAAATCCATAGTTGGAGTGGTTCTCAATAGAATTTCATTCTTTTCAAAATCATCTATATCAAAACCAAAACTTGAAAAGATTTCAGTGTTTTCAAGTGCTAGTTGCTTTTCTCTTGGATCTAGCTCAAATCTTATAGGAACTAAAAGATTCTGTTTAGTCATAGAGTGATTGTAGTATTCTTGCTTCAACTTTTCGTATAGTATTCTTTCATGTATTATATGTTGGTCATATATTTCTAAAAGATTATTTCTTTCAACAAGTATGAAACTATCAAACACCTGTCCTATAACTCTAAAATCAATGTTTTTTAAGCTTGAAAAATCATCAAATATTTTACCTCTACTAGTATCCTTAGTATCAAAAATATATTTGTCCTTTGTTTTTTCAGTTTCAACTTCTTTTTCTATTAAATCAAAGTCATTGTCTACTTTTTTGAAAGTCTCAATATTTTCTTTTATTTCATTAGAAGAAGTTTTGACTGTATTTTCAATATGAGAGATATTTGGCTTTTCAACTTTAATCTCACTATAATCCTTTTTTAAATAATCTTCTTTTTGAACAACAGATAACTGAGATAAACTTTCTTTTTCATCTTTAAAATCATTTATATCTAAAAAATTATTATTAGAATATTCTAATTTTTCTTCTTTTTCTTCAAAAGTTTCAACTTCTTCATCTTCAACTTCGATATGTGGTGAAATAAAATTCTCATCATCAGAGAAAAATCTTTCAATTTCACCTTTGACTAAATCATATATTTCAGATTGATTAGCAAATTTTACAATTTTTTTTGATGGATGAACATTGACATCGATTTCAGCTGGATCTATATCTAAGAAAATTAAAGCACTTGGATACTTTCCCTTCATTAGTTTTGTATGATAGGCAGCAATTACAGCTTCTTCAACTATCTTTGATTTCACTGAACGACCATTTATAAATACAAAGATAGAATCTTTATTGGCCTTAAATAAGTTAGCATTACCTAAGTAACCTAATGAAAATTTAGAGAAATTCTTTAAATAATTTTTTCCAAAGATTTCTAAAATAGCATTTTCTATACCATTTCCACTTGTTCTTATGCTTTCCTTACCTTCAATATTTAAGATGAATTTAACATTAGGATTAGCTAGAGCCTCTCTTAAAAAGATATCCTTTATATTTAGATATTCAGTAGTATCCTTTCTCAAGAATTTTTTTCTTGCAGGAGTGTTATAGAATAAATCTTTTATTTCTATCTGAGTACCTACATTTTTTTGTATATCTTTTAGATTTGTTACCTTACCACCTAAAACATTCATTTGAGTCCCATTTGGGCTATCTTCTGTTCTTGAAGATAGTATCATTTTAGAAACAGAGGCTATTGAAGATAGAGCTTCCCCTCTAAAACCATAAGTTCTTATATTAAATAGATCATCTTTTGTAAAAATTTTACTTGTTGCATGTCTTTCAATAGAAAGTAGTAAGTCCTCTTTTGACATTCCACAACCACTATCACTTATAGAAATATCAAGACCACCATTCCACACTTCTAATTTTATTTCCTTACTTCCAGCATCTAGAGAGTTTTCAATTAACTCCTTAATCATACTAGTAGGATTTTCTACAACTTCACCAGCGGCTATTGCATTAGAAACACTTTCATCTAAAATTCTAATACGGCTCATTTCTACCTCCAGCATAAAAATATATTATTTTACAGTATAACATTGTGAATAAAGATTTACAAGGCAAAAATAAATAAAATGGCAAAATAAAAAAAATGTGCTATAATGTTAAACTGAGGTGAAATTATGAAAAAAATATTAGCATTATTGAGTTTATTAATTTTTATGGTGGCTTGTTCATCTTCTGATGCCCCAGTAAGAGAAGTAAAAGGAACAAGTACTACTAGAAGAACGACTGGTTCTTCAATAGGAAGTATAGGAAAATTTAAAGTAGATTCTGATACTTATGTATCACTTGGAAGAAATGAAAGAATACAATTTATTGTAGTTCATTATACAGCAACAAATAATGAATATTCTATTAAAGAATTAATTTCAAACAGAGTAAGTGCACATTTTTTAGTTCTTGATGAAGATGATAATATAATCTATAATCTAGTTCCTTTAGATCAAAGAGCATGGCATGCTGGAGCAAGTTCATTTAGAGGAAGAACTAATTTAAATGATACATCTATCGGTATTGAAATTGTTAGTGATGGTATAGCAAGAGATCGTAGAAATGATTCTAATCGTTATCCACCTTACGATGCTTATCTTGAATATAAGCCAATACAAATAGAAAAAGTTGCTCAAATAATAAAATATGTTGCAGCTAGATATAATATTCCAGCAAAAAATATTGTTGCTCATTCTGATATAGCTCCAAGCAGAAAGAAAGATCCAGGAGCAAAATTCCCTTGGAAAGAATTATATGAAAAGTATGACATAGGGGCTTGGTACAATGAAAGCGATAAACAATCATTTATGAATGAAGAAAAATTTAACGCTACATCTATCACTGATATCAAAGAAGAATTAAGAAAATATGGATATGAAATCAACAGAACTAATGAATGGGACAGAGATAGTAGAGATGTTGTTTATGCTTTCCAACTACATTTCAATCCAAAAAATGCAACAGGAAATATGGACTTAGAAACTTTTGCAATTTTAAAGGCATTAAACAAAAAATATCCTAACTAATGAGGTAGCTCTATGACTGAAAAAGAAATTGAATTATCTATGGATAAGGCTTTAAAAAAACTTCCTTTTGAAATAAAGAAGATAAAATTTGCTCTAGCTCTTGTTAAATTTTTTAAAAGGAAATAAAAGAATAAAAATCAAGAGGGACTTATATAAGTCCCTCTATTTCTCTAAATTTATATAGAATTATAGCAGATGCAACTGCAACATTTAATGATTCTGTATTTGAAAGTATAGGAATAATTGTTTTATAATCACTTATACTTACAAATTCATCACAAATTCCACGACCTTCATTTCCAAAAATCACAGCATTTTTTTCTTTTAATTTTATTTTATTGTATGGTAGAGCCTCTTTATCTAAGTAAGTGGCTATTACAGAGTAATTATTTTCTTTTAAAATTTTTATAATTTCTTGTTTTTCTAAATAGAAAAGGTTGACATTTAGAATAGAACCCATAGTTGCTCTTATAACTTTTTCATTGTAAGCATCAACTGTCCCCTTAGTTAAAATTATATCTTTAAAGTTTGTAGCATCACAAAGTCTAATAATAGTTCCTAAATTACCTGGATCTGCTACATCATCCAAAATTACTAAATTATTTGATAAACAATTTAAGTCATTATTTTTTTTAGAATAAACAATGATTATTCCTTGTGAGTTTTCTTGTGAACTCAATTCTTGAAAAATCTTTTCATTCACTAGAATTTTTTTACATTCAAATCTATCTAATTTTTCCATATATAAATCTTTAACATCTTCTCTGACAATTATTATTTCAGGTACAGTATCATAATCTAAAAATTTATGTCCTTCAGCTAAAAACTGCCCTTCAGTGTCTCTATACTTTTTTTGCTTCAATTTTTTCAAAAATTTTATTAATTTATTTTCTTTGCTCTCTATAATTTCCATAATATCATTCCTTTTTTTCAAAGATAATATTATTTTAACATTGAAAATAGAAAAGTACAACTAAGTCTGAATTTTTTATGTCTAATAATTAGTTAAGTTAAAAGATTTAAAAGGAAGTAATTATTATGAAATTTAATAGAAGATTAACATTTTCTGAGGAACTTGGAAATACAATCACACATGGAGTGATGGCAGCAGCAACTTTAGTGCTTTTACCTATAGGTAGTCTTTGGGGTTATTTTCATGGTGGCTATGCTTCAGCAGTGGGAATAAGTATTTTCATCGCCTCATTGTTTTTAATGTTTTTGAGTTCAACTCTTTACCATTCTATGTATCACAATAGCAAGCATAAATCTATATTTAGAATTTTGGATCATATCTTTATATATGTTGCTATTGCTGGAAGTTATACACCAGTTGCCTTAGTTATAATAGGTGGTTGGAAGGGAATTTTAATTGTCGTTATTCAGTGGACTATAGTATTGGTTGGAATACTATATAAGTCATTGGCAACAAGAGCCATGCCAAAATTGAGTTTAACCTTGTATTTAGTTATGGGTTGGATAGCAATTTTCTTTTTTCCAACATTGCTTAGAAGAGCAAATACAGTATTTTTAGTTTTAGTTGTATTGGGTGGAGTGATGTATTCAATAGGTGCATATTTCTTTGCTCATGACTATAAAAAATACTATCATATGATATGGCATATATTTATTAATATTGCCGCCATTCTACATATAATAGGAATAGGATTTTTTCTATATAGAAAATAAAAAAAAGAAAAATAAAAAACGGAGTTATTGTATACTATAATCTTAATTCAAAAGTAAAAAATAAGTGAGTTACGAATGGAAATTTTAGATAAAAAATCAAATAGAATGAGCCGAGCAAATGCAGGAGTGTTTGAGTGCAACGAGTTTCCTGATTTGCAGCGAATTCTTGATTTTTTATCGTTAAGAAATTTACTCAGTAACAAACTATTTTTTACTTTTTTATTTCTTATAATTCAATTATAAAACTTTTAAAAAATATTGACATTTTTTCGAAAAAACTATAAGATAAATGAAAGATATTGCTAGGAGGCGATACTATGAATGTAGTAGAAGAAGTTAAAAAGATTGAAAAAGAAATTATACAATGGAGGAGAGATTTACATAAAATACCTGAACTGAATCTTAATCTTCCCAAAACTGTAGAGTATGTTGAAGCAAGATTGAAAGAGATGGATATTGAGTATAAAACATTAGTAAATGGAAATGCGATAGTAGGACTGATAAAAGGAAGCTCAGAAGGAAAAACAATAGGACTTCGTGCTGATATGGATGCACTTCCAATAGAAGAAGAAACAGGACTAGAGTTCTCTTCAACTCATAAAAATTGCATGCATGCCTGTGGACATGATGGACATACAGCCATGTTATTAGGTGCTGCCAAAATTTTAAGTCAAAATAGAGATGAATTAAAAGGAAATGTTAAACTTTTATTTCAACCTGGAGAAGAATATCCTGGAGGAGCTCTACCTATGATAGAAGAAGGAGCTATGGAAAATCCAAAAGTAGATGCTGTTATAGGTTTACATGAAGGAGTCATTGATGAAAGAGTAGGAAAAGGGAAGATAGCTTATAAAGATGGTTGTATGATGGCTTCAATGGATAGATTTTTAATAAAAGTTATTGGAAAAGGTTGTCATGGAGCATATCCTCAAATGGGAGTTGACCCTATTGTGATGGCTGGAGAAATTATTCTTTCTTTACAAAAGATTGCAAGTCGTGAAATAAATACTAATGAACCAATTATAGTCTCAATTTGTAGAATAAATGGAGGTTTTTCACAAAATATTATTCCTGATATGGTTGAATTAGAAGGAACTGTAAGAGCAACTAATAATGAAACTAGAAAATTTATTGCAAAAAGAATAGAAGAAATTGTAAAAGGAATAACTACTGCAAATAGGGGAACTTATGAAATAGAATACGATTTTAAATATCCAGCTGTTATCAATGACAAAGAATTTAATAGATTTTTCTTGGAATCAGCTAAAAAAGTTGTGGGAACAGAAAATATTTTAGAGTTACCTACTCCTGTTATGGGAGGAGAAGATATGGCTTACTTTTTAGAAAAAGCTCCTGGAACGTTTTTCTTTTTAAGCAATCCAAAAGTTTATCCAGACGGAAAAATTTATCCTCACCATAATCCGAAATTTGATGTAGATGAAAATTATTTTCATATAGGAACTGCTCTATTTGTACAAACTGTATTGGATTATTTAAAATAGTAGAAGGAGGAAGAAAATGAAAAATATAAAACTGCATTTCATTGCTTTGTGTTTGGTTATAATTTCAGAATACATTGGGATAGTAAAATTTAACTTGGGTAAGGGGATAATAGCTCTATTTCCAATGTTATATGCTATGATCTTTGGAGTTGTGACAAAATTTTTAAAAATATCAAATGAAAAGGATATGGAAGATGCTGGTTCATTAGTTAGTGTTACTTTACTTTTACTAATGGCAAAATATGGGACAACAATAGGTCCTTCATTTCCTAAACTAGTTTCTGCCAGTCCAGCTTTAATTTTACAAGAATTTGGAAATATAGGAACTGTACTTTTAGGAGTACCTGTAGCATTATTTTTAGGATTGAAAAGAGAAACTATAGGAGCTACTCACTCAATAGCAAGAGAACCAAATGTGGCTATAATTGCTGATAAATATGGACTTGATTCTCCTGAAGGAGAAGGAGTTTTAGGAGTATACATTGTAGGAACAGTTTTTGGAACTATTTTTATAGGATTACTTGCTTCATTTTTAGCAGCTTATACACCTCTTCATCCTTATTCACTTGCTATGGCTTCAGGTGTAGGTTCAGCTAGTATGATGACAGCTTCAGTTGGAGCCTTATCAACTCTATATCCAGATATGGCTGAAACTATAGCTGCTTTTGGAGCTTCAAGTAATCTTTTATCAGGACTTGATGGAGTGTACATGTCTATTTGGATAGCATTACCTCTAACAGAATACTTATATAGAAAATTTACTAAGGAGGGGAAATAATATGCCACTAACATCTAATTTATTGATACTTCTAATAACTGGAGTTTTAACATTAGTAGGAAATTTTGTAGGTTTTAAGGTTAACCCTCTTGAAGCAGCACCAGGAGTTTTAATATTAATTGTAATTGCTTTTGTTGGAATTGCTTTATCTAAGGTAGTTCCAGTAAAAATTCCAAGTGTTGCTTATATAGTTACCCTTTCAACAATATTAACAATACCAGGAATGCCAATGGCAGAATTTATTTCTACTTACACAGCAAAAGTAAATTTCTTAGCACTGTGTACACCTATACTTGCTTATGCAGGAATATATACTGGGAAAAATTTAGAGACTTTGAAGAAAACTGGATGGAAAATTTTTATCTTAGCTCTATTTGTAATGTTAGGAACATATTTAGGTTCTGCCATCATTGCACAAATAATTTTAAAAATGTTAGGTCAAATATAAGTTAACTAAAAAAGACCGTTGCAAAACTAAATTTTCAACGGTCTTTTTTTATTGAATTTCTAAATATATAATAAATATGATATAATAGTATATAGAAAAATTTCAGAAAGGAATAGTGAATTTGAATAAATGATAGATAAAATTACTATAAAAGGAGCAAGGCAACATAATTTAAAAAATATAGATATTGAACTCCCTAAAAATGAATTCATTGTTATAACAGGAGTAAGTGGAAGTGGAAAATCTTCTCTTGCCTTTGATACAATCTATTCAGAGGGACAAAGAAGATATGTTGAAAGTCTTTCAGCCTATGCAAGACAATTCATAGGTCAGATGAATAAGCCAGAAGTAGACAGTATAGAAGGTTTATCTCCTGCAATCTCAATAGAGCAAAAAACAACAAATAGAAATCCTCGTTCAACAGTTGGAACTATAACTGAAGTTTATGATTATTTAAGACTTCTATTTGCTCATATAGGAATAGCCCACTGTCCTATTTGTCATACAGCAGTTGAAAAACAAAGTGTAGATGAAATAGTTGAAAGTATTATGTCTAAATTTGATGAAGGAAGTAAAATTATTCTTCTTTCACCTGTTGTTAAAGATAAAAAAGGTACTCATAAAAATATCTTTTTAAATCTTTTTAAAAAAGGTTTTGTAAGAGCCAGAGTAAATGGTGAAGTACTTTATTTAGAAGATGAAATTGAACTGGATAAAAACAAGAAACATAACATAGAAGTAGTAGTAGATAGATTAGTTTTAAAGAAAGATGACAAAGATTTTGAAAGTAGATTAACTCAATCAATAGAGGCAGCAATAGAGCTATCTAATGGAAAATTGATAGTAAATGATGGAAAAACGGATTATCTATACAGTGAAAACTATTCTTGTCCTAACCATGAAGATGTTAGTATACCTGAATTAAATCCAAGATTATTTTCCTTCAATGCTCCTTATGGTGCCTGTCCTGAATGTAAAGGACTGGGTAAAAAATTAGAAGTTGATGAAAATAAGTTGATAGAAAATCCTGAGTTATCTATAGAAGATGGAGGAATGTATATTCCAGGGGCTATGGCAAGAAAAGGATATAGCTGGGAAATATTCAGAGCTATGGCGAAGGCAGCAAAAATAGATTTAACTAAGCCTGTTAAAGATTTAACTAAAAAAGAATTGGATATAATATTTTATGGTTATGATGAAAAATTTAAATTTGATTACACAGGTGGAGACTTTGATTTCCATGGCTATAAGGAATATGAAGGAGCAGTTAAAAACTTAGAAAGAAGATATTATGAATCTTTTTCAGAAGCTCAAAAAGAAGAAATTGAAAATAGATATATGGTTGAAAGAATCTGTAAAGTTTGTAAGGGAAAAAGATTGAAAGATGAAGTCCTAGCAGTAACTGTTAATGATAAAAATATTATGGAAATCTGTGATATGAGTATAAAAAATTCTCTTGATTTCTTTATGAACTTAAGTTTGACAGAGAAGCAAGAAAAAATTGCTAAGGAAATTTTAAAAGAAATAAGAGAAAGATTGACATTTATGACTAATGTTGGTTTGGATTATTTGACTCTTTCAAGAGAAACTAAAACTTTATCAGGAGGAGAATCTCAAAGAATAAGACTTGCAACTCAGATAGGGTCAGGACTTACAGGAGTTCTATATGTACTAGATGAACCAAGTATAGGACTACATCAAAAGGATAATGATAAATTACTTGCAACTTTAAATAGACTTAAAGAATTAGGAAATACTTTAATTGTGGTTGAACATGATGAAGATACTATGATGCAAGCAGATAAGATACTGGATATAGGTCCAGGTGCAGGAACTTTTGGAGGAGAAATTGTTGCTTTCGGAAGTCCGAAAGAAATAATGAAAAACAAGAATTCTGTAACAGGGAAATTCTTAAGTGGTAAGGAAGAAATTGAAATACCAAAAAAGAGAAGAAAATGGAATAAAACTCTTAAATTATTTGGTGCAAAAGGAAATAATTTGAAAAATATAGATGTAGAATTTCCTTTAGGAGTTATGACTGTTGTAACAGGAGTAAGTGGAAGTGGAAAATCTACTCTTGTTAATTCAACCCTATACCCAATACTATTTAATCAATTGAATAAGGGAAAACTATATCCATTGGAATATGACAAAATTGAAGGTTTAGAAGAATTGGAAAAGGTTATCAATATTGACCAAACTCCAATAGGAAGAACACCAAGATCTAACCCAGCTACTTATACAAAACTTTTTGATGACATAAGAGATATTTTTGCAGAAACTCAAGATGCAAAGCTACATGGATTTAAAAAAGGGAGATTTTCATTCAATGTAAAAGGTGGAAGATGTGAAGCTTGTCAAGGTGCAGGAATATTAAAGATTGAAATGAATTTCTTGCCTGATGTCTATGTTGAATGTGAAGTTTGTAAGGGAAAAAGATATAATAAAGAAACATTAGATGTATATTATAAAGGAAAAAATATCTATGATGTCTTAGAAATGAGTGTACTAGAAGCTTATGACTTCTTTAAAAATATCCCTACTTTAGAAAGAAAGTTAAAGGTTCTAATAGATGTAGGACTGGACTACATAAAATTAGGACAACCTGCAACTACTCTATCAGGTGGAGAAGCACAGAGAATAAAACTTGCAACAGAACTTTCTAAAATGAGCAAGGGAAATACTGTATATATTTTAGATGAACCTACAACAGGACTACATTTTCAAGATATCAAAAAATTATTAGAAGTTTTAAATAGACTTTTAGAAAAAGGAAACACTGTTATAATAATCGAGCATAACCTTGATGTAATAAAGACAGCTGACCATATAATAGATATTGGAGTAGATGGTGGAGAAAATGGAGGAACTGTTGTTGCCACAGGAACACCTGAAGAAATTACAAAATCTAAAAAAAGTTACACAGGAAAATATATTGCCAAAATTTTAAAAAAGAAAAAATAGGCTGATGCAACAGCCTATTTTATTATTTTTCCATTCTTTCAATAGCAGCTATTCTTTTTTCTAAACTTGGATGAGTAGAGAAAAGATTTACCATATTACCCATAGAAAAATTATTTGTAATCTTAAAAGCAGCGAATTCTCTATCATTAGGTTGAAGATTTACTCTTCCTTCACTAATTTCTTGTAGACGTAGTAAAGCACTTTTCATATATGAAGGATCAGTAATTTGAGCAGCCAATCTATCAGCACCGAATTCTCTTCTTCTTGAATACCAACTTGCAACAATTCTACCTAAAAAGTTAATACCATTTTTAATCATATAGAAACTTGCCATACTAGCTGCAGCTCCGCCTGATCTATTATTTCTTCTACTATTTAAAACAAGGTAACTTATTATTAATCCAAAAGCTGATACAAAACCTTCTAAAATAGAAGAAGTAAGCATATCTCCATTAACAACATGTGACATTTCATGAGCTAATACCCCTATAATTTCTGTCTCGTTCATATTATTTAAAAGTCCTTGAGAAACAGCAACCATAGCAGAGTTCTTTGAAGCTCCTGTTGCAAAAGCATTGATATCATTAGAAGGATAAACTCCTATTTCAGGTAGTTTTTGAAGATTTAATTTTTCACTCAATAGAGTTACAGTATCAACAACTAATTGTTCCTTCTCAGTTCTAGCCCCACCATTTCCTATCATTCTTATATTATATGCTCTTTTTACACTAGCCTTTGATGTCATTAAAGATACAAAAGGTGCTCCAAAAGCAAAAGCAATAAGAAGAGGATAGTATTTTAACATTTCTTCTCCAGCAAACACATAGATTAATAAATATGTTGCAAAAACTCCCATTGTTGCCCAAGAAACAACTTTAAATATATTTACATGAGGAGCATTTACAACTTTATTTTTTAATTCAGCCAAACCTTTCAAAAAATCATCTCCTTTTTATTAATTCTAATAAACTTACATAAGATTTTTCTTCAATAGAAAAAGCTTTTTGATAAGAATTCTCAATTTTTTCTCTGTATAATCTTAAAAAGATAAAAGTCAATGCCACTTTTTTACAAGCTAAATCTAGAACTTTTAATTCTTGATTTGTAATTTTTCTTTGTTTTGAATAATAATTTAGAAAATCTCTTATAAAATTATTTTCAGTGAAAAAATCATATTTATTTATTTTTATCCAAAAATTTATAACTACAGCTATGTCAAAAATAAATGGTGCATAGTAGCTTTCATTAAAATCTAAAATAGCTTTTATATTGTTATTCTCATCAAATAAGACATTGTCAGGGAAGATATCTCCATGTATAATTCCACATTCAAGCTGAGAAAAATCATAATCTTTTACTTCAGAAGCTAAGTTTAATAGTTTTTCTTTATCTTGAAAATCAATATCCGATTGACATATTTTATCATAAAAATAATTAAAGTCTAGTCTAGTTTTTCTATTATATTTTTCAGGACTTATATCCTTTGTAAAAGCGTGTAATTTTCCTAAGTAAGTTGCTATTTCTCTTATGATATGAGTATCTATTTTTTCAATAATTTTTCCCTCAACATAATTGAAAAGAGCAAACTTTTTATTTTCAAAAACAGAAATATATTCATTATCTTTATTTTTAACAGCTTCACTCACAGGAATAAAACTTGCTATTTCATTTAACAATATTAGTTCTTGTTCTTCTTGATCTAAAGTTCTATTAGCTTCAAAAATTCTAAGTATATATTTTATATTCTCACAATCAATTTGAAAATTTGAATTTAAAATACCATTACTAATATTTTTTATATCTAGAATTTTTATTCGATACTGTTCTTCAATAAATTCTTTTTCTTTAGCTAAAATTTTTGTAAAAACTCCCATATTACCTCATTTCTATAAAATTGGTGATAAAAGTCTAAATACAGACTCTTTAATTTTTGTAAAAATACTTCTTTTTGCAAAATCGTTAAATGTTAATTTCTTAGATATAGCAATATCTTTATAATATTGTACTTTAAAAGCATTAGCAACTTCCTTATTATAGATATTTAAATTTACTTCAAAATTTAAATAAAAACTTCTATAATCTAAGTTGCATGTTCCAACTGAGATAACTTCTTCATCTATCAATAAAGTTTTTGAGTGAATGAAGCCATTTTCATATCTGTAAATATGAGCACCTAATCTCAAAAGATCAGCAATATAGTACTGATTAACCCAATAGATGAAAAGGTGATCTGCCTTGTTAGGTATCATAATTTTTACATTTATTCCAGATAAAATCGCAGTTTTTAATGTATCTAGTAGTAGATCATCTGGAACAAAGTATGGTGTTTGTATAAATACAGACTTCTTAGCTTCCTGTATAAGTTTGATATGATTATCTCTTATTACTGGAAACTCATAGTTAGGTCCTGAGCTAATGAGTTGCATATATATACTTTTTTCTTCTTCATATTTAAGAGTAGGCTCAACTGGAAACTTTTCATCTTTTAAAAATTTATTTTTAACTATACTCAAGGCAAAATAGAATTCTTTTTCAAAAGTTGCAACCACATCTCCAAAGACTTTTACAGAAGTATCACGCCAATATCCTATTTTTCCTTTACCCAAGTACTCATCTCCTATATTCATACCACCAACAAAGGCCACTTTATTGTCAATTATAGTCAGTTTTCTATGGTCTCTATAGTTTAATCTAATATTAAATAAAGGTATATAAGTTTTAAAGAAGAAATGTAAGCTCACTCCAGTATCTTTAAAGTATCTTTTCAGTTTAAAATTAGAAGTATTCACTCCATCTATGATTAGATTGACTTCTAAACCCTCTTTAGCTTTTTCTATTAAAAGATCAGCTATTTCTTTTCCAATGTTATCAAACTTAAAAACGAAATATTCCATATTGATGACTTCTCTAGCATTTTTAATTTCCTTCTTTAAGTTTTCAAAAAAATCCTTCCCTGTAAAGTAAAGCTCAATATTATTATTGGCACTTATATGGTTATCTGTACTCATCTCAAGATAAGTAATAAGACCTTTCCATCTTCTAAGTTCTTTTTTATCGGAGTTAGTAACATCTTTTCTACTTCTTAATTTTTTTATTTTATATATTCTATTGGCAACTCTTTTTTTCTTGAAAGTGAGACCAAAAAATAGATAGATAAAAAAACCAACATAAGGTAAAAGAGTTAAAATAAAGATCCAAAGAATTGTATATAGTGGATTTTTTTTCTCCACTATAATAATAACAATAATGAAAAATAAATTTGCCACCCAAACATATTGTAAAAAAATATTTACAAAAGTTATTATTAAATTTTGAATATCTTGCATATCTTTACCTCTCTTTACCTCAAAAAAATAATATTTGATATATAATAACATTTTTTTAGATATTCTCAAAAAAAAATAAAAAATTATTTAAAGATATGGATAAATATTAATATATATGATAAAATTATAAAGAATAGTATAGTCATGTGGGAGGACATTTATATGTTAAGTAACAATACGAAATTTAACCTTTTACTAGGAGACAATTTTAATAAATTGGTTTCCTTACCAACGAAACAAGTAATAATGAGAAGTATACTTTCAGTTATAGATAGAGATTTTATTGTCTCAAGTAATAATTCATCTCTAGCTGAATTAGTTCAAAAGTTATTAGATAAAGTTCTAAATGAAAAGCAAGAAATTGTTGATATTATCAGCGATCTTTTTTCTATGGAAAATAAATCTGATCTAAGTTTTTATAAAGAAATATTTGATTCAGATATGTTTTCATCAATAATTACCACAAACTTTGATTATACCCTAGAAGAAAATTTCTTAAATTTAATAAAAATAAATACTCCCTTTGATATAAATAATGATGAAAGTGGTAAAATAGCTTTTTATAAAATCTATGGAGATTATAAAGACAAAGATATTGATAAATTTGTTCTTTCATCACAAGATATAAAAAGAATTAAAGTTTTAGGATTCTATGCTAAGTTTTGGGAAAAATTGAGAATCGAATTTAATAAGAGAGCAACAATAATCTTAGGTGCTAATCTAGAAGACAAAGAATTCTTAGATATTTTAGATTTTATAATGTCTAAAACTGATAGACTTCAAACAACTTATCTATACATCAATGATGAAATTGATAAGTATATGGCTGATAAAAATATTACTAATTTTATAAATAAGTATTCAATTGAAATTATAAAAGGAGAGGCTAAAGACTTTATTCCAAATCTAAAAGAAAGATTTTGTGATGAGAAAAAAAGTGGTGATGCCCTACAAAATTTTGCCTGATTGGTGAGGACGAAGCAAGTCCTCACCAAATTGAAGAACCTAAGCTAGTTGAGAATTTTAAGCTGATTGAAGAACCTAAAGTGATTGAAAAATATAAATTATTTGAGGAATTCAAAGTAATTGAAACAAATGAACCTGTTGTAAATGAAGTAGTTGACTTAAAACCTATAGAAAATAAGGAAATGGAGATAACTCTAAGACAGGATGATTTTCTTGAAACAAGCTCTGAAGTAAAGTTTACAAGTATGGCTTTAAAGAATTTTCCTATAAAATATAGAAATTTTTCAAAGGATTTAGAACCTTTAAAAACTAATTTTTTAGGAATAACTGATGTAGATTTTGGAAATGTCAGATTAGAAGGTGTTTCAATTAAAATTTTAGACTTTTTAGATTTTAAACTTATAGAATTTAGAAAGAAAGATTTTAGAATTGCTATAGATGAAAAAGATAGCTTATTTGAATATGAAATACCTAAAGATATTAAAAATAAAAGATTGGAAGAAATACTTAATTTCTTTGCTAATTTCTTTAAAGCAACTACTATAAAATTTAAAATAGCTAATGATAAATACGAATATTATTTCCATAATAATATTGAGTATTATAAATTTATAACCTTAAAACAATTTTTAACTCAATATACAAATTTAATTTCTAATCTAAGATTATATAGATATAAAAATTTATCTTCAGCTAAGAATACCTTCTTTGAATTAGATTTACTTGATAAATCAAATTCTGTGGAAGAGGCAAATACTTGGATAAATGCAGAGATTAAATCAGTTATTGATGTGAATATAGGGGATAGTTTAACAATAAAACGTCTTCATAAGATGAATTTTAATGATTTTCCTTATGATGTAGAAGAAATAATCACCTTAGTCCATCCTCTTACTAAAGAAGAAGTAAAAGACAACATAATAAAATTAACAAGAAAATCTGTTAAGATAAAATTGAGAAGAGTACACAAATAGGAGTATAAAAATAGTTATTAAAAATATATTGAAATGTATTCAATTGTATGTTAATATATTTATATGAAAAAAATATATAAACCAAAAGAATTTAGTGAATTAATAAATAAAAGTGTGAATACACTTC
>ERZ773018.199-NODE-199-length-40183-cov-7.604590_pt1 | contig 40183 bp, 22 predicted proteins | sample MGYA00580840_ERZ773018 | MGnify/ENA primary metagenome ERZ773018 (study PRJEB29015, sample SAMEA2738125) | human oral metagenome | biome: human oral; feature: human-associated habitat; material: saliva | place: China | collected 2256 ... | reverse complement strand
AGGTGCCGGTTCCCGTGGCTGCGAGAGGTGCGGATGAGCTCTGCTGGGAAGCATGCGGCATGCTGAAAGGATCGCTCTGCTGCGCGCTCAACGGGGCGCTCGGCTGTGTCCCTGCTGAGTCCTGCGGCGCCCGAGGCATCGGCATGTTCGGCGGCTGGAATACATTGGGCGCTTGAGGATCTGGTTGCGTCATGCCTCCATCATAGGCAATGGCATGAGGTCCAGGCGCGTTCCAAGCTTGCTCCAAGCTTGTTCATGCCTGCCTGCCTGTCTGCTCCTGCCCGTCCAGGCCTGCTCCTGCCCGTCCAGGCCGCCTCCTGCCCGTCCAGGCCTGCTCCTGCCTGCCTGCTCCACACGAAGTCGGTGTTTGTCACAGGTTATGCCCTGTGTCTTTTTCCAACTTCGTGTGACTTTCCGAGGCGGTGCGCGCACTTCCTGTGTCTTTTCGTATCCGTAATCGTGCTCCAGACTGCGCCAAGCTTGCTCATGCCTGCTCTTGCCCGTCCCGGCCTGCTCCTGCCTGCTCTACATGAAGTCGGTGTTTGTCACAGGTTATGCCCTGTGTCATTTCCCGACTTCGTGTGTCTTTCCGAGGCCGAGGCCGTGCCCGCGTCGTGCCCCGTGTGTGTCTTTCCGAGGCCGAGGCCGTGCCCGCGTCGCCCCCCGTGTGTCTGTCCGAGGCCGCGCACCAGCACCCGCGCACCCGCGCCCCAGCGCACATGCAGTGCGGGGGCCGGTTTCCCGACCCCCGCTTTACCCGGCAAACGGGCTTGACGTCACAGCATGCAGGACACGCAGCCCGATACTTCGGTGCCTTCCAGTGCCATCTGACGCAGTCGCATGTAGTACAGGGTCTTGATGCCCTTCCTCCATGCGTAGATGTAGGACTTATTGAGGTCACGCGTGGTCACCGTATCGGGGTAGAACAGCGTGAGCGACAGGCCCTGATCGACGTGCTGGGTCGCCACCGCGTAGGTATCGATGATCTTCTCGGGGCCGATTTCGTACGCATCCTGGTAGTACTCCAGGTTTTCGTTCGTCATGTAGGGCGCCGGGTAGTAGACACGACCAATCTTGCCTTCCTTGCGGATTTCGATGCGCGAGACGATCGGGTGGATCGACGAGGTCGAGCCGTTGATGTACGAGATCGAACCGGTCGGCGGAACCGCCTGGAGATTCTGGTTGTACATACCGTACTGGGCGACGTCGGCCGCCAGGGCCGCCCAATCCTCCTGCGTGGGCAGGTGGATTGTCGAGGCCGCAAGAAGTTCGCGGCAGCGCTCAGTTTGCGGCTCCCAGACCTGGTCGATGTACTTACGGAAGTACTCGCCCGAGGCGTACTTGGACTCTTCGAAGCCTTCGAAGCTCACGCCGCGCTCGCGGGCGATCAAGCAGGATGCCTTGATGGCCTCGTAGGCGACGGCCATGAAGTACATGTTCGTGAAGTCCAGGGCTTCTTCGCTGCCGTAGTAGATGTGTTCGCGGGCGAGGTAGCCGTGGAGGTTCATCTGGCCGAGGCCGATGGCGTGGCTCATGGCGTTACCGCGGGCGATTGAGGGAACCGACTGGATATCCGAAAGGTCGGAGACGGCGGTCAGGCCGCGGATCGCGGTCTCAATGGTCTTGGAGAAGTCCGGGGAATCCATGGTCTTCGCAATGTTGAGCGAGCCCAGGTTGCAGGAGATGTCCTTACCAATGTGCGAGTAGGAGAGGTCATCGTTGTAGGTCGAGGCCTCGGACACCTGGAGGATCTCCGAGCATAGGTTCGACATGGTGATGCGGCCCTTGATGGGGTTCGCAGCGTTGACCGTGTCTTCGAAGACGATGTAGGGGTAGCCGGACTCGAACTGAATTTCGGCGATGGTCTGGAAGAAGCGACGTGCGTTGATCTTCTTCTTGTGGATACGACCGTCGTCGACCATCTCGTGGTACTTCTCGGTGACCGAGATTTCCGAGAAGGGCACGCCGTAGACGCGCTCGACGTCGTAGGGGCTGAAGAGGTACATGTCCTCGTTCTTGCGTGCCAGTTCGAAGGTGATGTCGGGGATGACAACGCCCAAAGAGAGAGTCTTAATACGGATCTTCTCGTCAGCGTTCTCGCGCTTGGTGTCCAGGAACTGCATGATGTCCGGGTGGTGTGCGTGCAGGTAGACAGCACCCGCGCCCTGACGCGCGCCCAGCTGGTTCGCGTAGGAGAAGGAATCCTCGAGAAGCTTCATGACGGGAACCACGCCACTGGACTGGTTCTGAATCTTCTTGATCGGGGCACCGGCCTCGCGAAGGTTGGTGAGCTGCAGGGCGACGCCACCACCGCGCTTGGACAGCTGCAGTGCGGAGTTGATGCCGCGGGCGATGGACTCCATATTGTCTTCGATGCGCAGGAGGAAGCAGGAGACCAGCTCGCCTCGCGCTGCCTTGCCGGCGTTGAGGAAGGTCGGGGTTGCGGGCTGGAAGCGCCCGGTCATCATCTCGTCGACTAGGTGGCGCGCCATCTCGATGTTGCCCTGCGCTAGGTAGAGCGCGACCATGACGACGCGGTCTTCGAAGCGCTCCAAGTAGCGGGTTCCGTCGAAAGTCTTGAGCGTGTACGAGGTGTAGTACTTGAAGGCGCCCAGGAAGGTGGGGAAGCGGAACTTGTGTGCGTAGGCCTGCTTGTGGAGGTCCTTGATGTCCTGGAAGTCGTATTGGTCCAGGACGTGCTTCTCGTAGTAGCCCTGCTCGACCAGGTATTCCATTTTTTCTTCCAGGTCGTGGAAGAACACGGTGTTCTGGTTGACGTGCTGGAGGAAGTACTGACGTGCTGCCTGTCGGTCGGCCTCGAATTGGATTTTGCCGTCGGCGTCGTAGAGGTTCAGTTGCGCGTTGAGCGCGTGGTAATCCAGCTCGGGGGAGGGGGCTGGTTCTACTCCTGTGTCAGTGAGGTTTTCTGCCAAAACTCGCTCAATCCTTCGCGAACTCGTGAGACGTCTTCGGCGGTGCCGAGGAGCTCAAATTTGTACATGTGGGGGATGTGTAATTTTGCGGAGATGATGTCTCCGGCCAGGCAGTAGGCCGTGCCGAAGTTGGTGTTCCCCGAGGAGATCACGCCGACGCAGAGCGAGCGGTTGTGTTCGTCGTTGAGGAACTTGATGACTTGCTTGGGTACCGCGCCCTTGACGTTGCCACCGCCGTAGGTGGGGACGATGAGGACGTAGGGTTGCTCAACGTGGAGGAAGCCGTCGCGGGGGAGAAGCGGAATTCGCTGTGCCGGGAAGCCGAGTTTTTCCACGAAACGGCGGGTATTGCCCGTCGCCGACGAAAAGTAGACGACGTTGACCATGTGGTCTTTTCCTTTCACGAGGCCTGCTCTGCTTGGGAGCAAAAAGTTGCCCGGTCCCCTGAAGAGTGGTGTGGGGACCGGGCGGGTTGCTTTTAGGCGTTGACGACGCGTCCCGATTCCATGGACGAGGCCTGCGCTGCGGCCTTGATGAGGTCAGGGCGGTAGCCGCTCCAGTGGTCATCGCCGGCGATGACGACGGGTGCTTGCTGGTAGCCGAGGCCCTTGATGAACTCGAGGGCTGAGGGGTCTTCGGTGAGGTCGACCTTCGTGTAGTCCAGTCCCTGCTTATCGAGTGCGCGGTAGGTCGCATCGCACTGAACACACATGGGCTTGGAGTAGACGGTGATGGACATGGTCTGACCTTTCAGTGTTGTGGGTAAGTGATCGTTTTTCCGCTTATTGACCCGGGGGAGCGGAACATGGGTCAACACTACACCTTGTGTGTCTATTCGCAAGTAGGCCCAATATGTTGTGTCTGGGGTCTGGGTGGGTACTAATTGTGGATGGGGGTGAGCACTCTTGTGGAAGGGGTGTGGATGAATCTTGCTTACATCGGTGTAATTCGTGGGGTTTCAGGTTTTTGGGGCTGTGGATATGGGTGGGTGCTGTGTCCACAGAAGAGGAAGGTGCTGTGGGTTAGGACACGAAAATTTCGATGAATTTCTGTATAGCTTCGGCGTGTCGAATGTTTGCAATTAAAAAGGGTAAAACCAACTTAAAAACAAAGTGCGTAGATGCTGAATAAGTAATGCGCAAAACCTTATAAGTGTGAGTGACATCACGTATAAGCTCTGAAAACTTGCATGAAGCACAAAGGAAATGGGTGTATGTGCAGGTCAAACTGTATATGAGGAGGGTGAAATGCGTACAGATTTCATTCAGAAATGAATCAGGGTTAATCTGAAGCTGAGAAAAATCTGAACGATTCAGTTGTAAATCGAAGGGCTTTCTTCTAGGGTTTAGACGTTCTGATCTCCGCAGATGGCGGATGACACCAAAACTGTTGCTAACGCTACATTTACCGATCGATTGTCAGTAAGCTGTCAGTAAATCCCACCACAACATGAGGAGCACGCTCAGCATGACGAATGCGAAAAGCCAAGCTACTTCGAAGCGTAGAACTGCAGCGACGCGCTTTGTGGCGGCACTAGCCGTTGCCGCGACCGCTGGTAGTGCACTGGTTGGAAGCCAGATCATTGCTCCTCAGGCTGCGTATGCGGCGCAAGAGCCTACAGCCCCCGGTATTAACGTCGGCATGGTCGACGCCGTCATGGGAGAGGGACACACCCGTGAGACCCCAACTGGAGCGAACCTAAACGACAACATCCGCTACGGTGTCGTCACCGGTATGTCAGAAAATCGCCTGCGCACGGGGAATACACCGCTGGGCACATGGCTCGGTGGAGAAACCGCAAAGAACAAGGATGCGTGGACCTACATTGCCCGAGGCTGGCCTTGGAAGTGGGATGATCAATCAGGTAACACTGGCCCCGGTGACTCTGCCTCCAGTAAGGCATGGATGCAGTCGCACTACAACCAGTGGGTTGCTGATTCGAGCAAGATCTGGGTGGACGGCCAGAGTGCCATCGGCTTTAAGCCAAACAATCCGGGTACAGTCCAGCCTGGTGAAACCTTCCTCCTCGGCGCGATCCGCCACAATAACCTGCCGATTCGGCAAGCAACGCAAGGCGCTCTTGGTCAGCCTTACTTGGTCTCAAGCCTGAATTTGCGGTTTACGGACCTAATCCCGGGCGACACGGGTGAGTCCTTCCCCTTCATTAACCGTGAGACCTTTAACACCCTCTCCTCGACGATCATGTATCGCAAGGGTGGTGCCTACGTCAAGGATCCTGGCATCGCGGGAACCGGCACATGCCGCACCGACATTGGCATCAACGGTAAGGATGCAACAGAGCGGGCACTTCCTGCCTCCGGTGTCCAGTTCCTGCGCGATGCCATTATGGACCAGGGTATCTACTACGGCACCCCGAAGTGGGTAACCGATCCGGCAACCGGGCAACAAGTGTTCATCGGTACAGCCTACGAGCCTGAACTGGCAAATTCTGCCGATCCCTCGCAGGGTTACGTCAACAAGCCCGAATCCCGCTCCGGACGCTACTACTGTGTCAAGTATGTGGGCGAGGGCAACGGCGACTACGACCTGTACAGCCAGTACTACAACAAGGGTGCGACGCAGCCCTTCAGCGACGTTACTGCTAAGAGGGTCACGCCCATCAATTGGCCCGGAGCCAAGGGTAACGTCAACGAGAACCCCTACGTCGATGACACCGTACAGCTGCAGAAGACTGCCTCGGACCGTACCTTTACGAAGAACGGCCGTACCTACCGTCTGCATCTGTGGGGCTTCGTTCCGGCCAACAATCCGAAGACACTGATTACACCTGATAACTATAAGAACATCCCGACGGCGAACTGCCCGGTCAATCCTCCGGAGGACGCAAAGCGGACCGATACCTTCATCACGCAGGAACTTTCGGTCAACTACGCCTGCCTCTACGGCGTCATCACCGAGGAACGCACCGTACGTATTGCGAAGTCCGTTGAAGATCCCTCTGGTGTGAACCCTGCAATCCCTGCAGCATCATTTGGCGTGACAACCGGAGCGAATTGGCTTGACAGTACGGGACGTACCCCGAACACCACTGGAACTGTGACCGTCACGAAACCGACTCCTTCAAGCGCACCTGTGAAGGGCTGGTTTATCTCTTCCTCGGACTCTGCGACGCTGACGCCGACTGGCTTTGGCGAAGCAAACGCAAAGTACGATTCAAACTTCATTCCCTTCGAAGTTGGCAACTCCGACTTCACCATTTCGGAAGATCAGATTGCTGACCCGCAGTGGAAGCTCAAAGACATCAAGTGTGTCAACGGCATCGGTGAAGACGTCGCCGTCACCAAGACCGGACGCGGCGTCAACTTCAAGAACGTTGGCGGTGCGAAGAGCGATGCGGCTGCTCCCATCACCTGTACCTTCGTCAACGAATACGAAGCTCCGAAGGTCCCCAAGCTGCGCGTCCAGAAGAGCATCGAAACCAACGGTGGTCTCACCGGCGCAACTGAGTTCGATGTTGATTACAAGATCGTTGCAACCAACGACGGAAACGGCGCGGGTAACACCGGCAAGCTGACGGATAAGCCTGACTTTGCCAAGGGCCTCGAGATCCAATCCGCTAAGGTCGCCACGACCCAGGCCGGCCTCGCTGGTGCTGCAAACGCAACCGCAAGCGGCGGCGTCTACACCCTGACCAACGGAGTCAACCTCGATCCGGGCAAGACCGCTGAGTTCTGGATCCGCTTCCACGTGAAGCGCAACGAGACTGCCGCTGGCTACGACGTCAAGAACCTCGAATGTAAGGTCACTGGAAACAACGTCCCGACCCCCGGCTTCGGTCTCTTCAACCAAGTCGTCGCCGAAAACGGCAAGGACGCTGACGGCGAAGACAACAACAGGGCCTGTGGCCCGGTTCCCGTCTCCAAGATGCGCGTCGAAAAGAGCATCCAGGTAAACGGTGCAACCACGGGTGCCACCGACTTCATCGTCGACTACAAGATCATTGCAACCAACGACGGCAACACCAAGGCCTCAACCGGCAAGCTGACGGATAAGCCCGACTTTGCTAAGGGTCTTGAGATCCAGTCCGCTAAGGTCGCCAGCACTCAGGCAGGACTCACCGGCGCAGCCACTGTGACTCCCGCTAACGGCGTCTACACTCTGACCAACGGAGTGGAACTCGATCCGGGTAAGACCGCTGAGTTCTGGATCCGCTTCCAGGTCAAGCGCAACGAGTCGGCCACTGGCTACGACGTCAAGAACCTCGAATGTAAGCTCGACGCCAACGGTATTCCCACCGCCGGCTATGGCCTCTTCAACCAGGTCGTCGCCGAAAGCGGTAAGGACCACGACGGTGAAGACAACAACAAGGCCTGTGGCCCGGTTCCCGTTACCAAGATTCGTGTTCAGAAGAGCATCGAAGCAAATGGCGGCGCAAACACCGGCGCGACCGAGTTCGATGTCGATTACAAGATCGTCGCAACCAACGACGGAAACCTGAAGACCTCGACCGGAATCCTCACGGACAAGCCCGAGTTCGCCAAGGGCCTTGAGATCCAGTCCGCTAAGGTCGCCACGACCCAGGCCGGCCTCGCTGGTGCTGCAAACACAACCGCTGCAAACGGCACCTACACTCTGACAAACGGTGTGGAGGTTGAGCCCGGCAAGACCGCCGAGTTCTGGATCCGCTTCCACGTCAAGTTCAACTCCGCAGCAGCTGGCTACGACGAGACCGCTCTCGAATGTAAGCTCGACGCCAAGGGAATCCCCACCGCCGGCTTTGGCCTCTTCAACCAGGTCAACGCTCAGACGGGCAAGGACCACGACGGCATCGACAACAACAAGGCCTGCGGCCCCTACGTGCCCGCAAAGATCCGCGTTGAAAAGAGCATCGAAGCAAACGGTGGCGCCACCGGTGCAGCCGAATTCGATGTCGACTACAAGATCATCGCAACCAACGACGGACAGATCGCAACCACCACCGGCAAGCTCACGGATAAGCCGGAGTTCGCCAAGGGCCTTGAGATCCAGTCCGCAAAGATCGCGACCACGCAGGCCGGCCTCGCTGGTGCTGCAAACGCAACCGCAGCTAACGGCGTCTACACGCTGACCAACGGAGTCACCCTCCAGCCCGGCACTACCGCCGAGTTCTGGATCCGCTTCCACGTCAAGCGCAACACCGCTGCCGCCGGCTACAGCGAAACCAACCTCGCCTGCCACCTCGATCAGAAGAACCTCCCGGTTCCCGGTTTCGGCCTCTTCAACCAGGTCTACGCCGAGAACGGTAAGGATCACGACGGCATTGATAACAACAAGGCCTGTGGTCCCAACGTTCCTCACGAGATCGTCGTCGTGAAGGCCGGTACCCAGAACACTGGTAAGACCTTCACAGACCCGACCAACCAGTACACCTCCGGAGACGGATCGGCGCTCTACCCGCTCAGTGGTGCAGAGTTCGCCATCTACAGCGGCGGCAACCCGCAGAACTCCACCTCCGCGACCCTCGTCAAGACCCTGTCCGCAGGAACCACGACGGACGTCTACTACTGGTCAGTCACCGGCCTTGAACTCAACACCGACTACTGGTTGGTTGAGACCAAGGCACCGGCTGGACACAGCCTCCTGCCTCGTCCGATCCCCTTCCGCCTGACCACGGATGGCAACGGCACCGTTGTCACCCTGGGCGCAGAGGTGCGCGATCAGACCAAGTGGGCCAACTCGGCCGTCCAGGCCTACGCCTCCGTCACAAACGCAACACTGCCCCAGAGCGATCAGGGCTTCGTTGTGGGCGGCGCACGCAAGGCCACCATCTTGGTCAAGGACACGGAGGTAGGACACCTGCCCGTCTCGGGCAGCCTCGGAATCTACCCGTACATCGGCGTTGCAATGGCGCTTATGGGCGGGGCGATGGTGATCTCTCTGGTCACCATGAAACAGCGTCGCAAGGCGGAAAACTTCGCCTGAGACACTGACCCTAGTTGATGACTAGTTCACATCACCATCACTCGATCTGTTCAAAGATCCCGTACAACAGGAGAACACAAATGACAACTCTTAAGACCCGTCGAGGCATCAGCCTCCTCGCCGTCATCGCAGTTGCTGCTGGCGCTGCTGCGGTTCCGGGTATTGCTACGGCAGCCCCGACCGCATCCGCATTCGGCGTCGTTGCAACCGCTCCCCAGCTCCCCTCGCTGGTCGACCTGGACCCCGCCAAGACCGGCTCCATCACCATCCACAAGCTGGTGAAGGATGACACCAACGGCACCACCGAAGGCACCGGCCTTGAGGACACCACCGTCACCGGCACCGGCCTCGACGGCGCAAAGTTCACCGTCCAGCGCCTGACCGGCGTCGACCTGACCACTCAGGCCGGCTGGGAAAAGCTCGTGGGCTACAACGGCAACGTTGACGCCGCAAAGGCTGACGGCGTTGACGCCCCGGTCGAGAAGACCACCGCTGGCGGCGGCCTCGCCAAGTTCGAGAACCTGCCCCTCGGCGCCTACATCGTCACCGAAACCGAGACCCCCGCAGGCTACATCGGCTCCAAGCCCTTCATCATCACCGTCCCGATGACGCACCCCACCGAGAAGAACGAGTGGAACTACAACCTGCACGTCTACCCCAAGAACTCCAAGGCTGGCGTTGATAAGCAGGTCAAGGACGACACCACTCCCGCGGTTGGCTCCGAGATCAACTACACCATTAACTCCGACATCCCCAGCCTCCCCGCTGGCGACAAGCTGAAGACCTACATGGTCGCCGACCAGTATGACAAGCGCGTCACCATTGCGACCACCGATGTCACCCTGGCGCTGTCTGACGGCACCGCTCTTGTGGCCGGCACCGACTACGATCTCAAGACCGCTACCGGAACCGTTGCTGCTGGTACAGACAACTACAAGTTCATCACCGCTGTCTTCACCGAAGCCGGCCGTAACAAGATTGCTGCCGCCCGTGCAGCAGGAACCGACGCCACCAAGGTCGTCATGAAGCTCAAGGGCACCGTCACCGGTCCGCTCTCCGGAAACGGTCTGGTCCCCAACAAGGTCACCCTGATCCCGAACACCCCGGCAACCCCGTGGGATCCCGAGTCGGGCACCACTCCTCCCCCGGAGTACCCGAACTCTGAGGTCGTCTCCAAGTTCGGCAAGGTCAAGATCACCAAGGTCTCCGCAGCTGATCCGACCGCCAAGCTCAAGGACGCCGAGTTCTCGGTCTACAAGTGCACCCCCACCGGACTGACCTCCGGCACCGACAACTTCGTTTCCACGAACGCAACTCTCGGTGACAAGATCACCGTTGATGGCAAGGACACCTTCACCACCAACGCCAGCGGCGTCGTGGAGATCGACTCCCTGCGCAACAACGACTGGGAGAACAACAAGCAGGTCACCAACCCCGGTTGGTACTGCCTCGTTGAAACCAAGGCTCCTGCAGGCTTCGAGCTCCAGACCCGCCCGATCGCCTTCCAGATCCTCCAGTCCAACTCCAAGGCCGACAACCAGTACACCCTGGAGACCACGGTCAAGGATGCTCCTCACAACGGTGGATTCCGCCTGCCCGTCACCGGTGCTGCCGGTGTGGGCGTGCTGATCGCAGCTGGCTCGGCACTCGTTGCTGGCGCTGGCGCCATCACCATTGCGAACAAGCGTCGCAAGGAAAACGCCTGATCTCTAACTGAGATTTAGCCGGGTGCGGGAAGGCCCACAGGTCTTCCCGCACCCGTTTCTGTACAATCAACACCAACCCCCATCACCCCATTCAAAAGGCGACTCATGAGCGAGAACGACATCCACGCAGACGACAGCCTCACAAGCACCCCGGTTCAGGATGACACGCCCGAAACTGCGGAAGCACGCGAGCATAGACTCCGCAAGGCAAAACGTCGCCGTCGCCTCTTCACCATCCTCCCCCCGATCCTGCTGATCCTCGGAATCTTGGTCCTGCTCTACCCAGTCGTTTCGACCTACCAGAACAACGTCGAACAACAGCGCATCGCGAGAGCATTCAGCGCTGAACAGACCAATGTCGGCCGAGATGTCATCAAAGATGAACTGGCACGCGCCGACGAATACAACCGCCAAGCCGCCGAAGCTCCCATTCTTGACCCCTGGTTGGAATCCCAGCGGCCCAACACCCCCCAATACTCCGATTACCTGTCACAACTGAACGTGAACACCGTCATGGCGACCGTTAAGGTCCCTAAGGCCGACATCAGCCTCCCCGTCTACCACGGCACCGAAACCTCCACCCTTGAAAAGGGCGTCGGGCACCTCTTCGGAACCGCGCTCCCCGTCGGCGGCGAAGGAACCCACACGGTCCTCACCGGCCACTCGGGACTGGGAAGCGCAACCATGTTCGACCACCTCAACCGCGTCGAACTCGGCGACGTCTTCTACATCGAAGTCTTAGGACGCCACCTCAAGTACAAGGTCACCGACATCCGCACCGTTCTCCCGAACGAAACGGAAACCTTGAACAAGGTCGCAGGAAAAGACCTCGCAACCCTGATCACCTGTACTCCATACGGAATCAACACTCACCGCCTCCTGGTCACCGGCGAGCGCATCCCCATGGACGATGCGCAAGTCGCAGAAGAATCGGCCGATGTTGAACCCGCTGTCGTTCAGACCTGGATGATCGCCGTTGTCGTCGGCATTATCATCGTCCTCATCGCGACCGCAGTCCTATGGTTCCTCGCCCACAAGAACCGCAAGAAGCGCGAAGCAGCGCAGCTCGCAGCGGCAGAAAGTGGCGCACTCGAAGCTGAAGGCACGCAAGCTTCCGACGAAGCTAAAGCTCGCGAGTAGAGCTCGCGCAATACGTCGTTCACACGCAGTGCCCCACCTTGGGAAACCAAGGTGGGGCACTGAGCTTCACGCACAACGGCACTTAACACTCGACAACGTTCACAGCCAAACCGCCAGCCGAGGTCTCCTTATATTTCGAGAGCATGTCATTTCCCGTTTGACGCATCGTCTCGATCGCGACATCCAAAGACACGGTGTGTCGGCCATCGCCCCACAGGGCCATTCGAGCCGCATTAATCGCCTTCACAGCAGCAATCGCATTGCGCTCAATACACGGGATCTGAACCAAGCCACCAACCGGATCACAGGTCAGTCCCAAGGAATGCTCCATGGCGATCTCAGCAGCATTCTCCACCTGCTCTGGAGTGCCACCCAAAGCCTGCGCAAGCCCCGCTGCGGCCATCGCCGAGGCCGAACCGACCTCACCCTGGCAGCCGACCTCCGCGCCAGCAATCGAGGCATTGGTCTTAATGAGAGCGCCAATCGCAGTCGCCGCGAGCAAGAACTCGTGAATGCACTCTTGGCGAGCGCGCGCGCACTCCGATTCTCCGCCCAGAGGAAGCTTCGAGATCCCGGCCATCTGCTCGGGAGAGCAATTCGGGAACTCGGCACCGGCCTCGGGGCAGAAAGAAACAAGGTAACCAAGAACGGCGGGGATCACGCCAGCAGCGCCATTCGTCGGCGCAGTGACAATGCGGTGACCCGCAGCATTCTCCTCGTTCACTGCCAGAGCATAGAGATTGACCCAGTCCATGGCGCGCAAAGGATCTTGCATAGCCCCGGCCCAGCCGTGGCGCTTTTCCGAAGAAAACGCCTTCTCCGCGCGGGCACGCAACTGCGCGGCCAGGGCATTTGCGCGCCTGGGCACATCCAAACCACCCGGCAAAATACCCGTTGAGGTGATACCCGCGTCGATCGCGCCGAACATCGTATGCGCAATGTGATCGAGGTATTCGGTGAGTGCAGCAGCGGGACGCGCGGAAAGCTCATTGGCGCGCACGAGCTCGGCGATCGAAAGCCCAGAGCGCGTGCACTGTTCCAAAAGCTCGGCGCCCGTCGAGAAGGGGAGGGGAGCCGGAGTACACATTCCCGTCGTTTCCTGCGCTGAAGCAAGCGAAGCGATCTCGGGATGCTCGCTATCGTCATTTGTTTGCGCCATGACGAAGCCGCCGCCCACCGAATAATAGGTGCGCTGCAACAACAATTCACCCGGGTAATCGACCGACTCGGAAGACTTCCCGCAACCCTGGCGATCAGGGGCGATGCTGTCTTGGCCTCGGGAAACGCCCGCCGTCGACGAAGCCTCACCGTAAGCACTGATCGTCAAAGCATTGACGTGGTAGGGCAGGACCCTCCGCGGAAGAAAACGAATATCCGCCTCGATATCAAAGGGAATCTCACGCCCACCCGCAAAAGGAAGCATCCCGCTCGAGGCGATCGAAGGGATCACGCTCTCGACCGTATCAATGGAAACAGTCTCCGGGTCATAGCCCGCCAAACCCAGCAGAACCGCACGATCGGTGTTGTGGCCTCGGCCGGTGGCACCAAGAGAACCAAAAAGCTCGACGCACACGTGGGAGAGGCGCGAATACTCGGGAAGCGCACACAGCTCCGTCGAAAAAGCCAAGCCCGCGCGCATGGGACCCACCGTGTGCGAAGAAGAAGGACCAATACCGACCGAGAACATGTCGAAAACTGAAAGCGGGCGAGCGGCCGAGCTTGCGGGGACTTCGCCGGCGACAATCGCGGCGGGAGTAGGCGTATCTGCGCTGTATTCGTCCTGCGTGGTGACATCAATCGGCGGCTGAAGATCCATGGGTTCTATTGTGCCCGAAAAAGCCCCGTGAAGTGGAAAAGAGGGGCACCAGGTACACAGGAGAAAACTCTCTTGCGCCATGCGAGACTGCCCCGCGCACTTTGCGCGAATCTCTATAAACTTGGTGTCATGACTGAACGCATGAATGTCGAATCCTTTAACCTCGACCACCGCAGTGTCCTTGCCCCCTACGTTCGCGTTGCCGATCGCAAGACTCTCCCCGGAGGCGACGTCCTCATCAAGTACGATGTCCGCTTCACGCAGCCGAACAAGGCTCACCTGGAGATGCCTGCCGTTCACTCCATCGAACACCTGAGCGCAGAGCTCATGCGTAACCACACCACCAAGCTCATCGACTTCGGCCCCATGGGCTGCCAGACTGGCTTCTACGCGCTGCTCCTGGGCGTGGAAACCGAAGAATTCCTTCCCATCTTGCAGGCAACCTTCGAAGACATCCTCAACGCAACCGAAGTTCCCGCCGCGAACGAGGTCCAGTGCGGCTGGGGTGCGAACCACTCCCTGTCCGCCGCGCAGGACGCCGTCCGCGAATTCCTCGCCCACCGCGACGAGTGGCTTGTCGTCACTCAGGACGATGCGGCCTCGTGCTGAGGCGTGTACCGCTTTCTTCAACCGACAACTGACGATCTTTCCCAGAGAGGCCACTCATGTCCTTGACCCTGACCCCCTCGCGCGTTCTTCCCACGGTTGACGCCTTCATTCAGTGCGCGATGGTCATGGAAGCACAGCCCTTCCTTGACGCACTTACGCCCCTCCCCGGTGCCGACGCGGTCGAGACCCTCAACGTCGGCGCGGAAGGTCACCACCAGCAGAGCTATGCCCTTGGCCAGTTTGCGGGCCACACCGTCCTCGTCATCACCTCCGGCGTGGGCATTGCCAACGCCGCCGCAGCCGTCGCACGAGGCCTGACTATGGCCACCCCGAAGATCGTCATCGCGGGCGGCACTGCGGGTGGCCTCGAAGGTGGAATCAAGGTCGGTGACGTCGCAGGCGCCATCTCCACGATCTACAACGACGCCGATGCCACCGTTTTTGGCTACGAACTTGGCCAGATCCCGCGCATGCCCGTGGACTACCACTCCTCGCAGCGTGCGATCGACGCTCTTGCCAAGCTCGGCGAGGCGCAGCCCCACACCGTGCGCACGGGCCGCATCGTCACCGGCGATTCCTTTGCCTCCGAAAAGGTTGTTGCCCGAATTCGCGCCGGATTCCCCGACGCGCTCGCGGTCGACATGGAAACCTGCGGAATGGCACAGGTGTGCTGGTCCAACGGCATCGACTGGATCTGCCTACGCGCGATCTCGGACCTGACCGGGGAAGGCGCCGATGAGGACTTCCACATGAACGGTGAGACCGCCGCATACCACTCTTTCGAGGCCGTGCGCGCATACCTCCCGCTCTTTTGCGCCTGAGAGGTGATGCCATGTCCTTTTCAGTCCTGATGGTCTGCACCGGCAACATTTGTCGCTCCGTGATGGCCGAGCAAATCCTTCGCGAGGCGGCCGCCGATAGCGGAGTCGACATTCTTGTTGATTCCGCGGGCATCAGCGATGAAGAACACGGGCATGGCATTGATTCTCGGGCTGCACGTGCACTGCGCGAGGGCGGATATCGCGTGCCCTCGCATCGTGCTCGCCAGGTTCAGGCGGGGGAACTCCAGCGCTGGGATCTGATCCTTGCGATGACCTCCTCCCACCTTCGCGCCCTTGAACGGCTTGCGGGTGGTCCCGATCCGAAGATCCGCATGTTCCGTGATTTTGAGGAGGTTACAGGCAAGCCCGCTCGCGGGGGTAGTCGCGATGTGCCCGACCCCTGGTACGGTGATTATTCCGATTTCGAGGCCACGCGCGCGACCATCGAAAAGTGCACTCCCGCGATCCTTGAGTATGCCGTTGGGAGCTTGAATCGGTGACGAAACGATTCACGCGCACGCGCGCGCTTCTCACGCTGTGCGTGGCGGCGGCCTCGGCAATGGGGATAGGGGGCTGCGGGCAAGCAGAACCCGAGATCACCCAGACGCCTACGTCGGAAGCGCCCCGCGGAATCGCGCTCGACTACACGGGGTTTGACCCGGAAAACTTTATTTCAGACCGGGTGCTGGACGATTCGACGACGATGACGGACGCGCAGATCGCTGCCTTCATTGCCGAAAAAGGCGAAGGCTGCCAAGCGGGTCGTGCGAATGATCAAGATATCCCCTGCTTGAAGGATTTCTCAGTCGTCACTGAGAGCTATGCGGGCGATGAGTACTGTCCATGGGGATACCAGGGCGGTGAGGAAGAAAGCGCCGCGCAGATCATCGGGCAAGCCGCGCGTTCATGTGGAGTGAACCCGCAGGTTCTTCTGGTGACCCTCCAAAAAGAACAGGGTTTGATTTACGCCTCGGGCGGGGATTTTCAGTGGTTTAGCTACCCCAGCGCGATGGGGTACGCCTGTCCGGATAACAGTACCTGCGATCCCGATTACGCGGGTTTTCAACGGCAGGTCTACTATGCAGCGCGGCAATTTGCGATCTACCGGATAAAGCCTGAGCGTTATCGATTCCAGGCTGGGCAGCGGGTCGAGGCTCGCTATGCGCCCGCACAAGAGTGCACCACGACGCAGATTACTCCTGCTAACCGCGCAACTGCGAGCATGTATAACTACACGCCTTATGTGCCTAACAGGGGTGCGTTGAAAGGGCGTGGGGATGACTGCTCTGTCTATGGGAACGCTAACGTTTACGCATACATGCGGGCCTGGTTTCCACAATAATGTTGCAACTCAAGCAATGATGGGTGGCGCGGGTATACACTGACTCTGCTGAGCACGCCCGTGTTCGTGCGACAACGTTGTTGCAAAGGGGCTCGTCATGGAACCGTATGATATTCATAAAAAAACAGCGGATCCGCCGCAGGTCAAAACAAAGCCTCCGGGGTTTGAACTATTTGATGAATGCGCGGTTGGAATCGCACTCTTACCGGGACGAATCCATGCTGTTGTCATGGATCGCTCGGGGCGCGTGCGCGAAGAACGTTCCCGCACGATCACCAGTGACTCCGACAAAGTCGTCACTACCATCAATAAGCTAGGTGAAGAACTTGTCCAAAGCGCTGAACCATATGGGGCGATCAGGGGGATTGGCCTGAGTATCGACGGGAGAGTGACCCGTCAGCGCACCTGTGTTCTGGAAGCTTTGGACTGGGATCATTTCCCACTCCTCCAACACATCACCGTTGATGCGCGGCTTCCTCTATCGATCATTACAAACCTTGAAGGCTTGGCAACCTACGAAATCGCCTATGGGGTTGGGCGGAGAATAGATGATTTCCTCGTCGCTCAAATTGCAGAAAAGGTTGCGTTCATTGAGGTCGAGGGCGGAAGGCTCATTACAGATCCCACCGGAAAATACCAACGAGTCCTCCACCTTCCTATCGCGGGGAGTAACGGGGTGTGCTCGCTGGGACACATGGGATGCGCCAGCGGCGCGCTGATCCCCTCGGCTGTTCTTGCCCGTGCTCGAGGCGCACGCCTCGACGAAGGGAAAGACGACAGGCCGCGCGACATAGAAGAACTCATCACCATGGCCCGCACCGGAGACTTCGTCTGCCGGCGAGTTGTCATGGAATTCGCTCGCAACCTTGCGGTTTTCTTGCAAGGACTCAGCTACATTACGCAAAAGGAGCGCATTGTCCTTGACGGAAGCGGGGTGCGAATCCTCGCTTCGGACTGGGCGGTGCTCTTCGAAGATGAACTCTTCTCTTTTTCTTCAAATGGAGTTGTCGCTCCGACCGTCGTTCACCGCTCAAACGCAGACAGTCGTTGGGCGTGCGGTGCGGCAGCGCATCTGTTTGCAACCGTTGGGGGTCCCAGGAACCTGCGGGTGATCAACCGGAATGGGGATATTCAAGGCACTGAGGTCGTACACCACCAGCGCGAGCACTACGCCTCTCTAGTTGCCTTGTAACGAGGCGTTAAGGGCCGGCAAATAATCACGGGACTGCGAGCAGCACGCAGTCCCGTCATTGTGTGTCGTAGAGCCTCAGCGTGTTGTCTCAGCTCAAACGACTACTGTGCCTGAACGACAGGCAGAACAGACCAGGGGAAGTTAATCCACAAATCGGTGTAGTGCCACACGTAATCCGGATCGATGATTGACACCGGCTTCTTGTAGATCACCACGGAGCGTGCTTCGACCTTTGCGTGCGCCTGACCATCCAAGCTCAAACCGCGCTTTTCAATAAGCTCCATGACCTTCTTGAGGGTCTTACCCGAATCAGCAACGTCATCGACGACAAGGACCTTCTTGCCATCCATCGCGGAAACATCCATCAGCGGGGGAAGAACCTGCGGCTCATCCAAGGTTTCGCCCAGACCCGTGTAGAACTCCAGGTTCATGGTGCCGATTGCCTTCACACCCAGTGCATAGGAAAGCGCGCCGGCCGGAATCAGGCCGCCGCGCGCGATTGCAACGATGAGGTCGGGCATCCACCCGGAATTGACGATCTGCTGGGCAAGTTCGCGCGAAGCATCGCCAAACTGTTGCCAGCTCAGGTTTTCGCGGTTCTCACCGGTATTGGTAGTTGCGCCGTCGTCGAAGGGGGTGGAAGCAGTCATGCGATGAGTCCTTTGAATGGGATCAAAAAGATCGGGTGAATGGACATATGTTAACGCGTGCGCTTCTTGAGCGCACGTAGCTGGCGAGCGTACTGCCCACCCGGCTCACGCGCCTGCCCGTTAAAGGACCACTGGAAAATCCGCGAGGGATCGAAAGTGCGCGAACATGCGCCACAGGAAGTGACCCTGCGGGGCATGGAATACAACTCCCGAACACCCCCACACACGGGACACACTCCCCTCCACGCGGGCCGAGGTGCAGGCAAGCCTCCTGAAAGACGCGCACGATCGGGCGAACCTAACTCGCGGGCTTTCGCCTGCCAGATCTCGTCGTGATTGTGACTGGATCCCACAAGGGCATGGGCGATCTCGTGGAGAATGACTCCGCGAACTGTTGGCGCGTCATACAGGGCGGTCAGCGGCCCAGACAGGGTGATTTCCTTGCAGGAATGGATGCATGACCCTGCTCGCCTGCGCGCACGATCAAAACGAAAAGACCACTCACTCAAGCCGTGCTGGTTCATCAGCTCGCGCGCCATCTGTTGCGCGTCTTCACGTTCCACGCCTCCCCCTAGATGGCCTCGTGAAGGCGATCGATCGCGGCGAGCATGCGCTGCGGGGAAATCTTGCGTGCGGTTCCAAGTTCTTGAGCGAAGAGGGACACGCGCAATTCCTCGCGCATCCATAGGAGTTCTTCGAATGCGGCCTCGTGGCGCCCATCGAAGGGACGCGTATCCATGAGCTCGCGCAACTCCTCAACTTCCTCGTCAATCTGGGACAAGGCCGCGCGCGATTTCTCGTCGCGAGAAACATCTGCGGGTGAGCGCAGAGCCTTGCGCAGCCGCACGGATTGCGCCTGAATGTAGCGAGGAAGGTTGAGCAGTCGCCCCAGAGGTGTTGCAGCAATGAAACCGTCAAAAACCAGTGAGGACGCGATCGCCTGAACGTCACTGCGCAGGCTCGCATACGCGGGGCCACTGGCCTCGGCGAGGTGATCTTGCAGCTGTGCCCAGGATTCCATCGCGCGGACAACTACTTCGATGATCGAGTAGACCTGGTCCTCGTGGCGGTCGCGAATACGCGTGGAAAGATCCTCGAAGGCCGAGGCATCGCGGATCGCCCATAGCCCGTGGTCTCCCGCAAGGGTGTCGCTCAGAGCGCGCGCGCTTGCCAATTGCGCATCGGCGATGAGCGCCTCGGTGCTCGGGTACGGCGTGGAGGTGAGCATGAGGGCTTCGCGTCCCGTCCAGCGGGTGGATACGCGCTTTGTGGATAGGCGAATCGCCCGCAGGACAAGGTTCGCAATACCCAGGCGGTGTTCGCTTCGCGCCTGAGAGGCATTCGCCATGACGCGTACTCCGGCTAGCGGATTATCGCGATCCCCCTGGGGGATAAGCGTCGGGAATGCGCGGATGAGCAAGCCCTGTGCGCGTGATTCAACTGATTGCGGAAGGGGTGCGCTGGGGAAGGCCTCAAGATTGTCCGCGAAGAGTTCCCCTTCGCCGCTTTCCGTCGCCGAGGCCGCGCCTGCAGGCGCTGTCGAGCCTGCGTTGGGTGCAGGCGAATGTTCGCCGCTGACGGTTTCTGCTTCGGTAGGCACCTCGCCTGCCTGTGGCTCCCCCTGAGCCTGCGCTGCCCGAGCGGAGCGTTGTTGGGCCTCGCTCAGGGCTTGGCGGACAGCGGTGCGTAAGGCACGATCGGTTGCTCCGGCAAGAGTTCGCTTGAGGTAGCCAAGGTCCTTACCGCTGCCCAATTCGCGGCCATCGTGATCGTGGACGACGAAAGTCATCCGCAAGTGATCGGGAAGAGAATCCTCCATCGCGCGTAGATCCGAGTCGCTGAGGTCAACTCCGCGCAATTCTCGCAGCGCACGCGTGAAGAGGTCGTTAAACGAGGCCGATTGCGCAGTACGTGCGGTGCCGTGTTCAGAAGAAGTAGCCGCGGCTTCGGCAGTGCTGCCTGGAGATGTCGACTCAGGAGCTTTCACAGGAGCTGTCGCAGTCTCTGAAGTCTTGCGCGTGCTTCGCGCTTGCCCGGTTCGCTCACCCCACGCAGCCAATCGACCCAAAGCTGCGCTCAAAGACGCGGGGTCTTCTTCTTGCTGCTGCTGCTGCTGCGTAGACTGCGCTTTCTTCGGCGCAGTGGCACTGAGGTCGATGCGGCCACGACGCAGGTCCTCGATCCACGCCGCCACGGTCTTTGCGACCTCGGGAGCCGGGGCAAGTAGGCGGCGCTTTGCCTTGGGGAGCGCGCGGATCGCCTCGGTGATGAGTTCTTCACGCATCCCGGGCACTAGCCAGTCAGTTCCCTCATCGCTCACGCGCCCCAGGGCCTCGATCGGGATCGACATGGAGACTCCATCGCGCGGGGAACCCGGGTGGAATTCGTAGGACAGGGGAAGACGCAGCTCGCCCTGCGCCCAGTGATCGGGGAAGCCCTCGCCGGTTTGGCCGAGGCCTCGGGGAAGAAGAAGCTCGGGAGGATAGTCCAAAAGCTTGGGATCCGTGCGTTTTTTGTCCTTCCACCAACGGTTGAAGTGCCCGGTGGAAATGATCGACGCCGGAAGAATGTCGTCAAAGAATCTTTCAAGCGCCATTTCATCGGCGACGAGGCCGTGGGTGCGGCTCCTGCGTTCCGTTTCGCGTGCACGCTCGATCGCCTCGTCGTTGCGCCGCTGGAAGGCGTGGCGCTCACGCCACTGACCTTGAACAAGGGCATGGCGGATGAACATCTCGCGGGCAAGCTCAGCCGCAGTGATGGGAACACTGACAGCCGCTGCGAAGGGCGAGTCACTGGGCGTTGCACCACGAATTGAACCCAGGGGAGTGGACCCTAGGCGTCCGAGAAGAACCGGACGGTCCGCGATTAAGGTCAAGCCGTAGAGCATGACTTTTTCTTGGACGTAGGCTGCGCCTCGCGAGGAATTCCAGGTCGGCTCGGAATAGACGCGAGTGAGGAGATCCTTGGCAAGGGGCTCGACCCATTCAGGGCGAATCCGCGCCACCGTTCGCGCGAAAAGTCGCGAGGTTTCGACGAGTTCGGCCGTCATCACCCAATCGGGGTGGCCGGTGATTCCAGAACCCGGCCAGATCGTGAAGTGGGTTCCGCGGCTCCCCGTGTAATCGCGAGTCACCGGGTCCCAGGCTCCTAGGCTGGATAAGAGCCCGACAAGAATTGAGCGATGAATGTCATCAGTATCAACCGCGCTTGTCGATCGTGTATAGGCGACGGCGGCACGCGCGGCTGCGTCGGCGATTCCCGCGCGCGAGGCCTCGTCAACAACATCCCCGGCCGAAGGAATGCCGAGGGGCTCGGTGTGGATGCCGATAGTGCGGGCCATATCGCGTAGTTGATGGGCAATGTCGCGCCACTCGCGGAAGCGCAGGTAGTGAATGAATTCGGCGCGGCACATGCGCCTAAAGGCTGTGCCTGACAAGTCGCGCTGTTGGATGTGGAGGTAGCGCCAGAGGTTGAGGTAGGTGAGGAAGTCCGAGTGTGGATCGGTGAAACGCGCGTGTGCGGTGTCGGCAGACTCCTGGTGGTCCAGAGGTCGTTCGCGAACGTCTTGAATCGATAGAGCCGCGACGATGATGAGAATTTCCGATGCGCAGCCCGCATCCTTGCCCGCAAGCAACATGCGCCCCAGACGCGGGTCAATAGGAAGACGAGCAAGATCACGGCCAATAGGCGTGAGCTCAAAACCACTTTGCGAACTCGAAGAATTCTCCAAAGCGCGAAGTGCCCCAATTTCGACGAGCAGATTGATGCCGTCGCGAATAGCGCGCGAATCAGGAGCATCGACGAAGGGGAAGGAAGCCACATCACCCAAGCCCAAGGCACTCATCTGCAAAATGACGGACGCAAGCGAGGTGCGCAGGATTTCCGGCTCGGTAAAAGGTGGCCTCGACGCGTAGTTTTCCGCAGAATACAGGCGAATTGCAATACCGTCTGCCACGCGCCCACAGCGTCCAGAACGCTGGTTTGCGCTTGCTTGCGAGACTTCTTCAATGGGGAGGCGCTGCACCTTCGTCTTGTTGGAATAGCGCGAAATACGCGCCAAACCCGGGTCAATGACGTAGCGGATTCCCGGAACCGTCAGCGAAGTTTCGGCAACATTCGTCGCTAGGACGATGCGGCGGTGAGCGTGTGCCTCGAAAATTCGATGCTGCTCCGGCGAACTCAGACGTGCAAACAGGGGAAGGATCTCGATATCCGCCGGATTCTTCGACCGCGATATATCACGCGGCGCACGGTTGCCGAGGTGATCGTGAAGAGCCTGCTCAACATCGCGGATATCGCGCTCGCCGGGCAGGAAAACCAAGATATCCCCGGGGCCCTCGCTGCACAGTTCATCAACCGCGTGGCAGATTGCCGTCTCAAGGTCGATCTCGACCCCTGCACCGTAGCCCTCCACAGCGAGAGGGTCATCCGCGTCCTCTAAAACCAGTTGCTCGACGCCGCTGCCGGTGTGGTTCTCTTCTCCGGTTGCCGAGGCCGTGGGGGAGGAAAGCGCGTCAGTATCCTTCGTCGAAGTCGAGGAGTACGACGATGGCGTATCAGCGGCAAGCGGGCGATAGCGAATCTCAACAGGGAAAGTGCGTCCCGAAACCTCGATGACCGGGGCTGCCTGGAGCAGCGTACCCTCTCCGATCGGGCCATCCCAGGTGCCAAAGTGCTGGGCAAAACGGTCCGAATCGATTGTTGCCGAGGTGATGATGACTTTCAGATCAGGGCGCATCGGGAGCAACCGCGCAAGGTAACCCAAGATAAAGTCAATGTTCAGGCTGCGTTCGTGGGCCTCGTCAATGATCAAGGTATCGTAGCGGCGCAGCATCGGGTCTGACTGGATTTCCGCCAGCAAGATGCCGTCCGTCATCAGCTTGACGAGGGTCGTGGGGCCGACCTCGTCGGTGAAACGCACCTGATAGCCAACGACCTCGCCGGCTTGTTTACCGACCTTTTGCCCCAGTTCCGAGGCGATTCTTTCCGCGACAGAGCGCGCGGCGATACGCCGAGGCTGGGTGTGGCCGATCATCCCGGCGACCCCGCGGCCCAATTCCAAACAAATCTTGGGGATCTGCGTCGTCTTCCCCGAACCGGTCTCACCCGAAATAATGACAACCTGATGCTCGCGGATGGCCTGGGCGATTTCCTCGCGCCTAGCGCTGACGGGAAGATCCGGGAAAGAAATGACCGGAAGCGCAGCGGCCCGAGCGGCAAGCTGTTCGGGCGTGAAAGGACGAAAAGGCGCGGGCGCATGGGCCAGGCGGCCCCTGCGTGAGTGTGAGCGCCGACGTCTGGGCTGCTGGGAAGAGGACACCCCTTCAGAGTATCGAAGAACGACTAGGCCAGCTGGGTGTGTGCGTTACTGGCGAAATTCTCCACTGGGTTCGGCCCACAGCTGTGCCCACTCCAGCGCGGCCTCGCGAAGGATTTCGGGATGCTCGCCCGCGCCAAAGGAGGTTTCGTGGATCAACTCCACGCGCGAGCCATCGGGAAGGCGAGGGAAAGCGTCACGAGTAAGGTCCACGAGGTCTAGCTCGATATCGTCAGCATCGTGGAGGATCAGGACGGGGGCTCCCGAAGGATCGATGATGCCCGGGTCAACCATCGACAGGTCCACAAGTGTCTGCTTGGAAATCACGAAGGACTCACGGGGCCCCTCAGAGTCATCGGGGATCCAGGTGTGACCCGTGTGCTCCAATTCGTCCAGCTGATTGCTGGAGAAAATCGCGCTCCAATCATAGGAGAGTGGGCCAAGGACAGGCGCCGATAAGAAGAGCGCGGTCGCGTGGCTCAGACGCGCCGCGAGTGCGGTCACCGAGCCGAAAGAGTGGCCGTGAATGAGCTGGTTAGTGAAGCCCTGATCCGCAAGCCAGCCCGATGCTGCCTGGAGGTCTTCGATCTGGGACTCGCGAGAAATCACCTCATCGTCAGAAAGTCCGTGCCCCGAATAATCGAATTGCAAAGTCGCGTAGCCCGCCTTGCGGTAGGCGCGCGCGAGATCGTCAAAATGGCCGCCGGAATGACGGTCTGCAAGGAAAGAGTGAGAAAACAGGACAACGGCGTCCCGAGAATCTACAGGCTGAACGAAAGTTCCCGACAGTGTGATCCCTCGGGGAGTGTTCATACGTACTTCGCTCATGACTCCACCGTATCGGTTTCTTCTCGGATGCGAAATACCTCATCTCACAACGTGCGAAAAGGTAAACAAGTAGCGAATAGCTTTCGCCACCCACTAGGCTGGTTTCTATTCCAGACTCACATCGCACGACGGTGCGTTTAAGCGCCCGCGTTGAAAGAAAGGCGTCTCGTGGGAACAAAAATGGGAATCGCCGTCGGTTTCGGTATCGGCTACGTCCTAGGAACTCGAGCAGGCCGCGAACAATACGAAAGAATCTGCCATTTCGCCGCGAAAGTGCGCCGTTTTCCTGTGGTCGCACGCCCACTAGACGCAGCCGGTGAAAAGGTCTCCTCCCTCGTGCGCACCCAGGGAGAGAAGGTCACCGATAAGGTCGCCGATGCCGTCAAGGAACGTCTCTTCCGGATGCCGGCCCAGGCCTCGGAAATCGACGAGGATCTGCCGACCTACGCAGACTGAGCGAAGAACACCCCGTCGAACAATGACTGAATCCCTCAACACAGCAGCCGAACCCACGCGCGCACAAATTCGCCGCTGGAGGCGCTATCTCGCCGAAGAACGCATGGAAGCACGCACCTATCGCGCGCTCGCGGAGCAGCGAACCGGCGAGGAACGCCAAGTGCTTTTGGGCCTCGCCGAGGCAGAAGGTCGCCACGAAGAATACTGGCTCTCTTTGCTGGGCGAACACGCACTTCCGGCGCCTCACCCGCCGCTGCGTACCCGCATCTCGGCAATGCTCGCCTACATGTTTGGAACGATTTTTGTCCTGGCCATGGCCCAGCGCACCGAACAGCGTTCCTCGTATGATGACGATGATGATGCTCCCGCGCAAATGGCGGCCGATGAACGAATTCACGGTGAAGTTGTGCGCTCGCTGGCTGAACGTTCGCGTCAAACACTTGCGGGAACCTTCCGCGCGGCAGTCTTTGGCATCAATGACGGTCTGGTCTCCAACCTTGCCTTGATTCTGGGCGTTGTCGGCGCGGGCATGAGCACCTCGAACATTTTGACGACCGGTATTGCGGGCCTCCTTGCAGGCGCGCTGTCGATGGGTGCCGGCGAGTGGGTGAGCGTGCGCTCGCAGCGTGAACTCCTTGACGCCTCCATTCCCGATCCCGAGGCCGACCGTTCCCTTCCCTCCCTTGACGTCGACGCGAACGAGCTTGCCCTGCTTTTCCGCGCGCGCGGTGAGGATGCAGAGCATGCTGATGCGCATGCCGCTGAGGTTTTCCATCAGCTTGCCGAGGTCGAGGGGCGCATGGGTGAAGACGCCGGGGATGTGCGCGCTATCCGTCGCCCGATTTTCGCCTTGCAAAATGAACAAAGCGCCGGAGCGAGCGAAGAGGTTGGAACTCCTGTTCGGGCCGCGGCCTCGTCATTTATTTGTTTCGCGACCGGCGCCTTCTTGCCGCTCATTCCTTACATTCTTGGCCTGAACGGAATGCTCGCAGCGGGGGTTGCGGTTGGACTTGTCGGGATGGCGCTACTGTTTACCGGCGGCATCGTTGGTGTGCTCTCGGGCCGTTCTCCTACGCCGCGTGCCTTGCGCCAACTTCTCATTGGCTTTGGTGCTGCTGGTGCGACCTTCGCCCTCGGTCTGCTCTTCGAGACGAGCGTTGCCTAGGTATCTTCATCTCGGTCGGACCGAACTGAGCATGTCCGGGACACTGCCCCCGGCCTCGGCGCTCAATCTTGGGTTCTGAGATCGCTCCCGTCGCTCCTTGGAATCTGTTGAGAAGTGGATGACAATAGGGATCGTGCTCGATACCCTCAATCAGACCCTGCCGGATCTCTTCCGCGTCATCGACCTTCTTGGCGTACTGCTCAACGGGATTCTCGGCGGACGCATTGCGCGTATCAAGCGCTTTGATGCCGTGGGTTTCATGGTTCTTGCAATCATGTGCGCGCTCGCGGGAGGCATGCTCCGTGACATCATGCTCGATCAAGGCCCGCCCGTTGCTCTGACCGATCCCTTCTACTTGGGAACCGCGCTTGTCGGGGCGCTTGTTGCCATGCTCTGGCGCTTGGACTCGCGTTTTTGGCGAATTGCCCTAGTCCTGGCTGATGGCACGGTCCTGGGGTGCTGGGCCGCTACGGGTGCGCTGAAGACGATTAATGCTGGGCTCGGTGTCGGGCCGGCAATTTTGCTGGGAATCATGACTGCTGTGGGAGGCGGAATGATCCGCGATATCTCGGCTGGAATGGTTCCGCAGGTCTTCGGCGGGAACAATCTCTATGCAACACCGGCCTTTGTTTCTGCCGCGATCATGGCTGCTTTCGGGCAGTCGGGTCTGGAACAGATCGGCATGTTGATTGCGACAATCGTGGGATCAAGTTTCACGGTTCTTGCACATTGGAGAAAATGGCAGCTTCCGTCGCATAATGACTGGACACTGACAATGACGGCAACGCAGCTTCGTGCATTGTTGCGCCTGCGTTCCGTCGATCATGAAGATGCAAAGAAAATTATTGAGGAACATTCGGATCAATGAGCAATGAGGCACGTACACCGATAACAAACACACAGGCAGCAGCTACAACTGCACAGGGCCAAGCGCCGGTTCTTGGCGGAAACAAGTCCGGCTCGAAGAAGTTTAAGTCCTTCCACCTGCAGATGATGGCGCTGGGTAGCGCGATCGGCGCCGGGTTCTTTGTTGGCACCGGTGTTGCCGTTGCCGAGGCCGGTCCCGCGGTGCTGATCTCCTATATCCTTGCTGCGCTGATCGTTGTTGCCGTGATGTATTCCCTCGCCGAGCTCGCTGCAGCGATCCCTTCCTCTGGTTCTTTCTCGACCTATGCGGAAGCTGGTATTGGGCGCTGGGCGGGTTTTACTTCCGGCTGGCTGTACTGGGTCATGCTCATCATGGTGCTGGGATTGGAAATGACCGGCGCCGCGCAGATTTTCACCCACTGGTTCCCGGGTGTTGCTCAGTGGGTCGTGACCTTGGTGATTGTCATTGTTCTGGGCGGGATTAACCTGCTGGCTGCCGGGCACTTCGGTGCTGTCGAGGCGGGTCTTGCGGCCTTGAAGGTCCTGGCGATTATTGCCTTCTTGGCTATCGGTCTGTTCATGCTCATCGGTTTCATCCCGGGGCGTACGCAGGGCTTGCACGAGGCCTTTGTCGGAAACGGTGGCTTTGCGCCTGCGGGCATTTCCGGAATCGCCGTCGGACTTCTTGCAATCATCACCTCCTTTGGTGGCCTCGAAATCGTCACCATTGCCGCTGCCGAGGCCGACGACGCGCGGCGCGCAATGTCGAAGGCAATCCGTTCAGTCATTTGGCGAATTCTGGTCTTCTACGTTGGTTCAGTGACCCTCCTGATCTGCTTGCTTCCGTGGAACTCCGCGGAAATGAGCAAGCGCCCCTTCGCGGCCGTCCTCGAAATGGCGCACTTCCCGGGGGTCGGCGTCACCATGGATATCATCGTCTTTACCGCGCTGGTCAGTGCCTTCTCGGCAAATATCTACGCTTCTTCCCGTATCGCATACTCCCTGGCTTCTCGTGGGATGGGGCCGCGTTGGCTTCTCGGCTCGAAGGTCGAGGAAGTTGCGCACACTGACAATGAGTCCATTGAGGTTGCCGCTCTACACGGTGATATTGAGCATGGTCGCACTCCTCGGAATGCAGTTGCGGTCTCGGTTGTGTTGTCCTTGATCTCGGTCGCACTCAACTGGCTCTTGCCCGCTGTGATTTTGCAGATTCTGCTCAATGCGGTTGGAATGGTCTTGCTCATTGTGTGGATCATGATCGTTATTGCGCAGATCCGCCTGCACCCGTCCTTGGAAGCGCAGGGAGCTCTGTCGCTGCGCGTTCCGGGATGGCCGTGGGTTCCGAGGCTGTCGCTGCTTGGCCTCTTCGCGCTTATTGTCCTTATGCTCTTTAATGCTTCGGGACGTGCACAGCTGCTTGCGATGGGTTCACTGACGCTGCTTTTGGTCGGTATCTACTTCGCGGGCGAGGAGCTGCGTGCGCGGAAAGCTGTGTGAGCGGATAGCGAGTCGCGCATAGATCGGCTGATGTGCGGAAAGCTGCGTGAGCGGAAAGCGCGCCGAAGCTCGAGGAGCCTAGGTACCCGCGGTTAGGTGTCCGCGGTTAGGTGCCCTAGGGGCTGGGCGCCCGCGCAGCACAGAACTGCACTGGGAAGCCCGTCTCCTTCCAGGGAGGCGGGCTTCTTTTTATCCACAGGGTGTAGGTCCTTTCGGCGTTTTCCACAGATCTGGGTGCTGTAGCGGGAAATGATGACTCCCTGCGGCATAGTGTGAGGGAGGCATGGATATTGTTTCCCTTAGGGTGTTGGTAGTTCTCAGGAAAGCCGGGAGGTGAGGAAGATGAAAAGAATCCACAGAGGGCATCTGGTCATTGTGTTCATTGTCTTCCTCGCGGCTCTCGCGCTGTTGGTGGGATTCTGGTGGCGCACCTCGGGGGCCACCCATGCAACAGGACCGACGGATGCGACCTTGGGAAGTGCTGATGATAGCCGCCGCGCGCTTGAAGAACTGCGCGTTATTGAGAAAGGCTCAGAATCCGTCCCGCAGTATTCTCGAGATCAATTTGGTCAGCGCTGGGCGGACGTGGACCGCAATGGTTGCGACACCAGAAACGACGTATTGAAGCGGGACCTGCGTGATCTTCAGATGAAGCGAAGCTCACCGCAGTGCGTTGTTGTGTCGGGGGTTTTAAACGATCCCTATACCGGGCGCCAGATCGACTTCCAACGAGGCGAAGATTCTTCCGAGGCCGTCCAGATCGACCACGTTGTTGCCCTTGCGAACGCCTGGAAGAGCGGGGCATGGCAGTGGGACGCGGCGCGGCGTCAAAACTTCGCGAACGATCCTTTCAACCTGCTGGCTGTTGATGGGGCGGCGAATCAAGACAAAGGCGCGAGCAGTGCCGATCAGTGGTTGCCGTCCAATAGCGCATACCAATGCGCCTACGTCCAGAGGCAGATTGCAGTGAAAGCTTCATGGGGATTGGGGGTGACTCGGGCAGAAAAGAAAGCAATGACATCGGTTTTGGAGCGGTGTCAGTAATCTTCATCGAGCAACTAAAACACCAACTTTCCCGTACCATCAGGCCGAAAAGTCAACGTCTCACCAACACATTTTGTCCACTCTCAAAGTTGGCCCCCAACAACTTTGAACCAGACTTTCCCGCACCACAAAGCCAAAAGGTCGGGCTCGGACCAACTCTTTTCGTCCTTTAACCCACGCTTTGTCCTTTAACCCGCGTCGGCGCATTCGAAAGTGGGTAAAGCAAAGCCCCGACCGGTGGGACGCACCGAGCGGGGCCGCTTGCGCGCTCGAAGGGACTCGAACCCCCAACCTTCTGATCCGTAGTCAGATGCTCTATCCATTGAGCTACGAGCGCAAAGCCGATTGATTGGCCGAGAAATAGTTTAAGCACAAGCTGCTCTGACAAGCAAACTCACAAATGCGTCATCAATCACATCCCCTGGTTTTCTGCTTCCCTGTGCCACGGAATTACCGCGCGATATCACGGAAGGAGGTGTGGCCTCGTCAACCAAGGAAATAGCAACGCAAATGGAGGAGCTTTCATTTGTTGGTCAAAATGAGTAAAAATGAAGAGGTCCATTTTTGAGTGACGTGCAGGAGCACAGCCATGGCAAATAGCCAGCCAAAAATGTCCACCATCCACATCGACCCCGTCAATGCAGTCCCTTCTTTCCCCAAGCTCACAATCCTTGGTTTTCAACATGTCCTCGCGTTTTACGCCGGGGCAGTCGTTGTTCCGCTGGTTATTGCCACCGGATTGGGACTCGATTCGGCAACCACTGTTCACCTGATCAACGCGGACCTCTTCACCTGTGGTATCGCCTCGATCATTCAATCTGCAGGACTCGGACCCAAGATCGGTGTCCGCCTGCCGCTCCTTCAAGGAGTCACTTTCACTGCAGTCTCGCCCCTGATTGCTGTCGGTCTGGCGGCAGGCGGCGGAACTCAAGGCCTCGCAACAATGTATGGCTCCATCATTGTTGCCGGTATTGCAACCTTCCTTGCTGCGCCCTTCTTCGCGAAACTGCTGCGTTTCTTCCCGCCTGTTGTCACTGGTACTTTGCTGACCGTCATGGGCACAACCCTTCTCTCGGTCGCGGCAAATGACATTGTTGCCTGGGGAAGTGCAGCGGCAAAGGTTGGCGCGGACCCCATTCCCGGAACCTTGCGTGGCCTCGCATACGCGCTGGGAACCCTTGCGGTCATCGTCATCATTCAGCGCATTTTCTCCGGCTTCATGGCGACTATTGCGGTCCTTCTGGGCTTGGTCGGAGGAACCCTTGTTGCGTGGCTCCTTGGAGACACAAACTTCTCGGCTGTGGGGGAGGCGGCACCGGTGGGTGTCACCAGCCCCTTCTTCTTTGGAATTCCGAAGTTCTCTGTCGCTGCGATCATCTCAATGCTGATCGTCATGGCGATTACGGCGGTCGAGACCACGGGCGATGTTTTCGCCACGGGTGAGGTTGTTGGAAAGCGCATTACCCCCGCGCATATCGCTAACGCCCTGCGTGCCGATGGCCTTTCCACCGCTCTGGGCGGTGTCTTGAACTCCTTCCCCTACACCTGCTTCGCTCAAAACGTTGGTCTGGTGCGTCTGACTCGAGTGAAGTCCCGTTGGGTTGTCACCGCGGCCGGTGTCATCATGATCATCCTGGGTGTACTCCCCAAGGCTGGCGCCGTCGTTGCGTCGATTCCCAAGCCAGTGATTGGCGGCGCTTCCTTGGCGATGTTCGCTGCCGTTGCGGTTGTTGGTATTCAGACTCTGTCCACGGTTGATATGCGCGATAACCGTAATTCGGTGATCGTGTCGACCTCAATCGGTCTGGGCCTGCTGGTGACCTTGAAGCCGGACCTTGCAGGATATGTGCCTTCGTGGGCGCAGATTCTGTTCGGATCTGGTGTGACTATCGGTTCGATCTGCGCGATCATCCTCAACATCATCTTCTTCCACATCGGCCGCAAGCCCGCTCCCGCGGTGTCGATGCTCGACGGTCGTCCGCTGGACTTGGACGCAGTCAATAGCTTGGGTGAAGAGAAGTTCATTCGCGTGTTTGAGCCAATGTTCTCAGGCGTCACGTGGCCACTAGAGCGAGCATGGGCCCGCGCGCCTTTCGCTAACGTGTCAGAGTTACGTTACGCCTTCCAAGACGCCGTTGCTCAGGCAAGCCCCGAGGAACAGGAATCACTGATTGCCGGCTACACCGATATCGTTGACCTCCTGTTGTCCGACGAGGCCGATGAGCAGGCTTTGGTGGACACCGGTTCCACCTTGCTGGGTGACCTTGACCCTGTGAAGCAAGAAGAGCTTCGCGTCTTGGGTAAGGCCTACCGTGAACGCTTCAATCGTCCGATGATCGTCTGTGTTTCACGCATTGATTCAGCGGAGCAATTGTTGGCTGATGGTTGGCGCCGTGTTGAGAGCTCGGACTTGCGCGAAATGCGTGTGACCCTCAACGAGGTCATTGAGATCGCGGATAACCGTTTCGAAGCCATGGTCGCGGATGCCAACCCGATCCACTCTGCGTGGATGCGCTCTTTTGACCAGCTTGACTGAGAAGCTTCTCAGGCAGCGGCTCATGCCGCCGCTTTGTGGCTAAGGCCGTGTGCCCCTGGGTGCTGCCGCACCCAGGGGCACAGTCGTACCTGTACGCACCCAGGGGACCCCTTTTGTCGGTACGCGTTGCCCGCGAGGCCTCGTTCCCCGTTCCCCGAGCTCTCTCCCTCCCCTCCCCATCCTCCCCCTCCTCCCTCCTGGTTTAGCTCATTCATTCCGGGCCTATTGCTGTTCTGAGGCGGTAGGTGAGCGAGCTAAAGCAGGAAGAGGAGAGCTAAAGCAGGAAGGGGAGAGCTAAAGCATGACTGGGCGATCTAAGCCGCGGTGCGCGCACCGTTAAGACCGCAGGTTGGGCAGCACAAAGCGAACTCGCAAAAGCACGCCCTGGAGACATAACGATAAAACACACAAAAGGGCCGGGCCCCGACTTTCGTCGAGGCCCGGCCCGAGCTTTGCGGTTAGGCCCGCACTCGCGTCATGCGATTAGTTGCGACGCTTGCGAGCGGTGCCAAGGGCACCCACGCCAGCGGTCAGCAGCATGGCCGTGAGGATTGCGATCCACTGCGCATCCGAACCGGTCTTCGCCAGGATCGACTTCGCGGGCTGCGAAGGCGTCGGGATCAAGGTGAGCGGGAAGTCAATATCCAAGTTGACCTCGCCCTCCGTCACGCTAACGGACTGAGCGGTCGACGCGGCCTCGTAACCGGAAGGAACCTCGATCGACACGGTGTAGGTGCCAGGGAGGACTCCCTCGAAGCGGTAGCGACCATCGGAGTCGGTCGTCGTGCGCGCAACCTCGGTGCCGGAAGCATCCTTGAGGATCACGGTCACGCCGGGAACTCCGGGCTCGCCATTGTCAACGCCGTTGTGGTCTTGATCGTTCCACACGCGGTCGCCGATCGTTGCCGGCTTGACGAAGCCGAAGTCAACGCCCTGGACCGAGGAATCGGTGATGGTCACCGGTGCCTGGGTTGCGCCGCGTCCGGTGTAGGCCTGGGTGTTGGTCAGACCGGCCAAGACGCCCGTGTTCGGATCAACGATCGAGACACGGTAGGTGCCCACTCCGAGGCCAACGAACTGGTAGTTGCCATCGGCATCGGTCACGGTCGTCATGGGGTTGCCATCGTGATCGAGGACGGGGTTGCCATCGCCATCGAGCAGGGCGACAGTCACGCCGGCGAAACGCTCTTCGGTCGAGCTCTTGGAGAAGCTTGCATCGGAGTCACGGTAGATCGTGCCACCGAGGTTGTAGCCGCCCTTGAAGGACGCCGAGGACTCGTTGTTCGTCGGGTTGTCGCCCGCCTGATCCTGGTGGGAGATACGCGCGACGTTCGTGACGAGCGCGCCCGCACCTTCACCGGTGATCTCGACGGTGATTTCGATGGATTGATCATCACCCTTGGCGATGGTCTCTCCGGAGAGGTTCCACACGCCGGCGGTCGCATCGTAGGTGCCGTCGCCTTCAGCCTTGACGAACTTAACGCCCGCCGGGAGCTTGTCGGAGACGGTGACACCGGTTGCCACACCCGGACCATTGTTGGACAGGGTCAGGGTGTAGGTGACCTTCTTACCGGGGGTGAACTCGAAGGTTTCCTGATCGACCTCGTCCGGATCGGTGATCGCCTTCTTGATGGCGGTGTCAGCCGAGATTCCGAAGCCCCAGTCCTGATCAAGGTTCTGGTTCTTCTCGCCCGTCAGAGTCAGGTTAGCCGTGAGCTTCATGGCCGTTGCGAAGGCGGTGGAATCAGCCTTGGTTGCATCACTGACCACGGTCTTGTTCTCAACATCTCCAGCAGGGGAGTGGGTGAGCACATCGAGCAGCGGTTCGGCGGTCTGGAGAGTCTCAGGATCGATACTCACCTTGTAGTCGCCGGGCAGCAGGTTCTCGAACGTGTACTTACCCTCAGCATCCGTGACGGTCTCATACGTGCGGGTGATACCACCCGGGCCCGTCCACGTCAGCGTCACCTTCACACCGGGCAGTACCTTGTCTCCGGCGTCGGGGGCGCCCCCACCGTTCTGGTTGACATCCACGAACAGCTGATCACCGATCACACCGGTACCAACGGCACCGAAGTCAATCGTGTCATCCGTCTGCCCCTGAGCCAGGGTGACCGAGGCCGACGCTCCGTTAGAGTCCGCAGCGCGATCGTCTCCAGCCTCCGAGGTCGTTGCCTCAAAGCCAGCGGGCGCCTGGAAGGACACCTTGTAGCCGCCGGGCAACAGGTTCTCGAAGGAGTACTTGCCATTCGCATCGCTCGTCTTCGCTGTAACGACGTTGCCCGAGGCATCGGTCACGGCGGAGCCGTCCTCGTAGGTCAGGGTCACCGTCACGCCCGGCAGAGCCGGCTCATCGGCATCCTGAATACCATCGCGGTTGACATCCATCCAGGTGTAGTCACCCAGCGAAGCGGGCTTGACAAACCCGAAGTTCACGTCAATGACCGACCCCGTCGCCTCAGCGATCCTCACATCCGCGACCGTCTTGTACCGGCCCGTGTAAGCCTCCGTGGGCTTAGTACCCGCCAAAGGACCAGACGTCGGATCAACAACGCTGACCGAGTACTCGCCCAAGGCCAGACCGGGGAAGGAGTACTTACCCTCGGCGTCCGTCACAGCCGTGACCGGGTTGCCGTCCTTATCCAGGACGGGGGTGCCATCCCTCTTCAACAACGCAACGGTCACGCCCGCGTACGGGGCCTCACCGTTATCGGAGCTAAACGAGGCATTGGCATCGTTGTACAGCTTGCCAGCAATCGTGTAACCAGCAGTCAGCGACACCGACGACGAATTATCCGGCGTCTTATCACCAATCTGATCCTGCTTCTCAATCGTCGCCGTATTCGTCACAACCGAACCAGCAGCGGAAGCATCAACAGTGACAGTGATGCGCAGCGTGCGCGTCGCGTCCTTCTCGATCACCTCAGTGCTCAGATCCCACCTGCCGGAGGCGGCATCGTAGGTACCATCGCCCTGTGCGGACACGAAGGTCACGCCCGACGGGAGCTTATCCTGCGCAACCACACCAGTAGCCGGGCTCGGGCCCTCGTTCGTGAGCGTCAGCGTGTAGGTAACGGACGTACCAGGGGTGAAGCCACCCGCCGGAACCTCAGTCGGATCCGCAATCGCCTTCACGATCGCCGTATTAGCAACACCAGTAAACGCCCAATCCTGGTCATTGTTCGACATCAACCCCGGGCTCAGCGTCACCTTCGAGGTCAGCGAGAGCTCCTGGCCCTCCGCAGCCGTCAGATCACCCGACGGGGCGTGGGTCTGAGCGGTGCACTCGGGGCACACGGTAGACAGAGAAGCCTTGTCAACAATCACGACGTAATCGCCGGGGGCGAGGTCCTTGAACGAGTAGTGTCCGTCGGCATCCGTCACCGTCGAAAGCGTCTTCTCCACACCCGCAGGCGTCGTGTAGGTCAGCGTCACAGTCACGCCAGCCAACGGCTTATCCGGGCCCGACGGCGCGGAACCACCGTTGTTGTCGACGTCCCAGAACAACGTGTCACCAATCGTGCCGTCGGCGACGAGGCCGAAGTCGACGGTCTCGTCGTTCTGGCCCTGGGCGAGCGTCACGGAGCTGTCGGCGCCGTTGGAGTCCTTTTCGCCATCCGCAGCCGCGTAGCTCTTAGTCGCGGAGTAACCTGCGGGAGCCGTGAAGATAACCTTGTAGTTCTCCTCGCCCGCGTTCGCGACGATCCGATCAACGTTCGGCATCAGGTTCGTGAACTCGTACTTACCGTTGGCATCCGTGGTCACAGGCTTGACGGGGTTGCCGTCCAGGTCGATGACCGGGTTGCCGGCACCGTCCGTCAGAGTGACGGTGACGCCGGCGACGCCGACCTCGTCCGCGTCCTGGATGCCATCCTTGTTCGCGTCGAACCACACGAAGTTACCCACCGAGGCGGGCTTCACGAACGCGAAGTCAATCTTCGTGGCGTTGGGGGCAGCAGCGGTCAGCTCGATCGCGGTCGGCGTCACGAGCTTGCCCTTGCCGGCCTCGCTGCGCTTGGTCGACGAGCCGTAGCCGTAGGTCTGCTTGTAGTCGGCCAGGTTTACGTCGGTGCCGTCAACCTTCGCCTCGCCAGCAACGACCTCGACCTTGTAGGAGCCCAGGGGCAGACGGGTAAAGGTGTAGTTGCCGTTCGCGTCGGTCGTGGCGGTGATGTCCGCGCCGGACGCGTCCTTCACCGGGTTGCCGCCGGCGTCGAGCAGACGAACCGTCACGCCTTCGAAGGGACTATCGAGGGTGGGCGAATCGTTGAACCAGGTTGCGTCCTTGTCGTTGTAGATGGTGCCCGAAATGGTGCCACCCACCTTGAAGGACGCGCTGGACGTGTTATTGTCCTTGTTGGAGTCGATCTGATCGAACTCACCCAGCGTCGCCGTGTTCGTGATCGTCGAACCCTCGGTGCCTGGCTCGACCTTCACGAGGACGTACAGCGTCTCGGTACCACCGACGTAGAGGTTGGTGTTGAGAACGCCAGACTCCATGGCTTGCCAGTCCGTGTCGAGGACCTCAAAGCCGGAATCTGCCTTCACGGTGCCGGTGCACGGGTTCGTTGCACCGTCCTGGCAGATGCGCGTCTCGGAGGAGACGAATTCGACGCCTGCCGGGAGCACTTCCTTGACGGTCATGCCCGAAGCAACAGCCGGACCCTTGTTGTTCAGGGTGATGCGGTAGAGCATGTAGTCGCCCGGCATGATCGGTTCCGTCGACTGGAGGGTCTCGGGAATACCGTTGGCGTCGCGAACCGGCTCGTCGCCGTTCATCTTGACGCGGGACACGGTCTTGGCGACCTCGACGTCGGTGGAGACGTTGATGCCGACCTTGGGGGCCTCATTCGGCAGCAGGTAGGACACCTTACCGTTCAGCATGGAACCACCGGACATGGCGACGGAGTTCCAGGCGATCAGGTTGGCGTTCACCGGAGAGGTCATGGTCGCGATGAACTGGATCTTCTCACCCACCTCGATGTCGCGGTTCATCACCAGGCGGAAGCCCGTGATCGTCGTCAGGTCGGCGGGAGCGTCACCCCACGCATTCTGCGTGCAGCCCACGGGGGCGTCATTCATCGAGCCACCCGCGGAGAGGACCTCGCCTCGGCAGGGGTTGGGAACCGTGGAGTACTGGATCGTGATGTCCGAGGCCGGAACCGGCGTGACCTCAGGGTCACGACCCGGCTTCTCCTTCACCGACTCGAACACCCAATCCGTGGAGTTCAGGTTCGGCTTCCAGTGCGAGCCACGGGCCTGCGAGGCCGCAGGACCCACACCCACGTCACCCTTGTAAGGCAGGATGTCGTAAGCCACGACCTTCGTCAACGGAGCATTGCCCGCGTTGGCCACCGTGAAACGGTAAGCGCCGTCAGCACCCGGATCGATCTCAGCGATCTCACCGGCCGGAACGAAGTCGGGATTCTTGTTGCCCTTGACTTCCTTCGTGATGGCCATACCCGGAGTCGTCGCAACGTTGAAGCTCGTGGCCGCCTGACACACGTAGTCGGTGGTCGAGCCGTTCTTATTCACGTCGAAGGTGTCCTTCTCACGGTAACCAATGCAGTAGTTGGCATTGCGCAGGCTCTTATCCTCGGTCGTCGCCTTCGCACCGTCGCCGGGCATGAACGCCATGGCTTCGTTGATGTTCTTACCGGCAGGAGCAGTGGCCAACGTGTTCACGTCGAAGGTCGAGTACAGGCTACCCTCGACCGGGTCCGGAACGTTCCAGCGGATGAGGGTACGGCCCGACCCGTTGTAGTCCTTCTCGATCTCCACCGTGACCTTGCTCAGGTCGTAGGGGGTACCGTCGGGGTTCTTCAGCGTCGAGCGCTTCTCGGGAACAATCTTGGAGGCATCGTCCACGTCGAAGCCCTCAGGCAGGAGGTCCACAATCGTGAACGGAGTCGGCGTGCCACCCTCTTTCTGGGTACGCGCAGTGCCGTTGATGAAGAAGCTAGCGGGCTTGCCCACGATCACCGGGTTGGTGCGCACGGATTTGTAGGCCTGCACGGAGGGGAACTCCGTACGCACGCGCATCCACGTGCAGAGATCGTCCTTCTCGAGAACGACGTTGCCGTTTTCCTTGTCGGTAAGGACACCGCGCGCACAGTTCTGGAAGCGCACGTAATCCGGGGAGGCCACGTAGTCGTAGTACTTCTCAGGCGGGTACACAGGGTTGTAGTGCGAGGCGAAGTCCGCAGGCTCCGTCGTCGGGATGGCGGGGTTGATCGTGCCGAAGAAAAAGACGCTCGCGTTCGTCTGGGGTGACACGTCGGAGTCGATCGTGAAGCGGGTGATCCATTCGCCCTCGGGCAGAGTTAGACGCTCATTCTTCGTGTAGTTGGCAACCACGTGGTTGCCCTTGTTGGTCCAGTATTCGAGGGTCCAGCCACCGTTGTCCTCATATCCGGACTTACCGAAAATGTTGAACTGGTAGGGGCCGATGAACGTGGGGGTGTCGCAGGCGGCGCCGACAGCCTTAGCGTCCTGGGAAGACCAGGTGCAGGGCAGGGTGTCGTCCCAGTGCGCGTGCAGCGTCGTGTTACCGGTGTTGCTCGCGCCAAAACGCCACGGACTCATGCCGTTGCGAACGGAATATCCCCTGTCGTTACCGACCTTGCTGATGAGGCCGCCGACCTTGCGCTCAGAAAAACCGTGGGTGAACTCGGCGCTCTTGGTCATGGTCGTGGTGGGATCGTTGAGGACCGATGCGGTGATGGACGCAGTATTGGTCACCTGCTCGTCCTTGGTGACGACACCTTCCGGGTACTTCACGGTGACAGTCGAGTCGATCGCCCCCTGCCAGATCCACTTGTCGTAGGTCCAGGTGACGGTGTGGGTCGCCGGATCGTAGACGCCGCCGTTCGAGGCAGCGACGAATACCGCCTTGGCGGGCAGCGGGTCCACGACCTTGATGTTCTGGACACCCACGAAGCCGAGGCCGCTAATGGTGCCGTTGGAGGCGGGGCCAAACCAACGCCCGCCGACCTTGTTCGGGTCGGTGCTCGTAATCTCCTGGTATCCGTAGCGCACCTTGTAGGTCACTTCGCCGCCGACCGGCGGGTAGTCCTTCGGCTGCTTCGGGCCAGACTTTTCGATCGCGATGTCGGTGGTCGCGGTCCAGGTCGTGGTCCGTGAATCCTCGACGGTTTCAGCGTTGGAGGCCGAGAAGACGACGTTTTGCGTCGTGGTCGAGTCGTTCGGCGCGTCGCTACCGAGATAGTTCCACGTCACCTGGATCCGGTCGGACGTACCGGCGGGGATCGGATCCTTCATGATGAAGGTGTAGCGCTGCAGGCGAGGCTCGCCTGCCGGGTGCAAGATCCGGCTGTCGGTGCGGGCGACGGTGTCACCGGCGACGGGGATGACCGTGTAGCCCTGGTCCGTCAGGTTGAGGCCGGACGGCGTGATGGGGCCGGGCAGCGTCAGCTCGATCTTCGCGCCCTTACAGGGAGTGGACACCGAGGAGCAGGAGTAGTTGATCGTCGTGACCTGCTGATCGCGTGCGCGCAGGGTCTCGGAGTCGTTAACGACTGTCATCGCCAGGGTCGCGCGATCCTCGGCGACCGCGCGATCTTCGGCAAGGGCGCGGACCCGGCGCGTGCGGGGCTGTTCCTCAGGCGCAACCTCAGCCTCTGGGGTTTCGGCCGCAGGCCCCTGCGCCGCAGGAGCATCGGCGACGGGAGCCTCCGCGGCGACTTGCGCGGCGGGCGCGGCGGCAGGATCAGAATCGGACGAGGCCGGGGCCGCTTCCTGGGAAGAAGGGACCTCGCCAGATTGCGCAGTCTCCTCGGCGGCGTTGGCCCGCACTCCAAGCGGGGTCAACGCCGTCACAAGAAGCGAAAGGGCTGCCAGGCTAGCAGCCCCCGCCACACCCACACGGGCACTAAAGGGACGCAGTCGAGACATCAGCTTCTCTTTCAACTAGCAAATAGTGGACAGGACTTGGGACCTAAGCGTAGTGAAGAGAGCGGGCCTGATCTAGCCTGACAAATGCTAGAAAAACGGCACTATTGAGCGCTTTGACGGGCGTCAGCGAACGATACAGTTTCGTAATAACTTCTCTGAACTCTTGGTCAGCACATCAACCCCACGAACGCCCTGGCAATTGCCGACCAATCATCTCTCACAGAGGGATCGCGCTATTGAATTATGACCGCCGCAATAAAACTGAACGCGCCAGCGGTTTTTATGCCAATGTGCAACCTCATAACATTATCGACCGAGAGTTATTTTCACCGGTAAGTCGGGCGAGACATCGCACCCGTGGGAGCAGTGGCGTGTGCGGGTGTGGAGACGGCGGGAGGGGGCGCGGGACCGGTGTGGTCTCGCGCCCC
>ERZ773018.198-NODE-198-length-40348-cov-5.719405_pt1 | contig 40348 bp, 35 predicted proteins | sample MGYA00580840_ERZ773018 | MGnify/ENA primary metagenome ERZ773018 (study PRJEB29015, sample SAMEA2738125) | human oral metagenome | biome: human oral; feature: human-associated habitat; material: saliva | place: China | collected 2256 ... | reverse complement strand
ACCAACGAATGCTTTTTTTTCTGCAACTGTTGTCATATTTATGTCACTCCTTAAAATTTATAATTATATTGTGATAAATAAATTTAATAATTAAACTATTTGTTACACTTTTAGTTTACAATAAGCTCTTTTATAAGACAATATGATTTCGGTTGTAAATGTGTACATTTTGTGAACTCAAGTACTAGTACAGCTCATTATTTTTTGAAATTTTTCACTTAAATATAGTAAAATATTAATAATAACATTTGAAATTCTAATGTAATCTTAATGAAACCTTAAAGAAAACGTCTTCTTTAGACTTTTATTTTTTTTAGGTGTTTTAATTAATTTATAGAAACTGTTATTATACTGTTACTACAACACATGAAAATTGCCCATATTTTTAGAGGTTTTTATTAACAAAAATAGAAAAAAAACGGCTCTAATTGATAATGTTTTTCATTTAGAAACCGTTTTTATTATTTATTCAAAAATACTTAATAAATATCCATATCCTTCTTTTTCTAGATCTTCTTTTTTAATAAATTTTAAGGCTGCACTATTTATACAGTATCTTAAACCACCTAATTCTAATGGACCATCTTCAAAGACATGACCAAGGTGAGCATCTCCCACTCTACTTCTTACTTCTATCCTTTCCATAAGATGAGAAGTATCTTTATAATATTTTGTTACATCTTTTTCTATTGGTTTAGAAAAACTTGGCCAACCACAACTAGAATTAAACTTATCTTTCGAAGAAAATAAAGGTTCTCCAGAAGTAATATCTACATATATACCTTCTTCAAAACTATTCCAGTATTCTCCAGTATATGGACTTTCTGTCGCATCTTCCATTGTTACAGCATATTCTATTGGAGATAATTCTTTCTTTAATGTTTCAACATCTTTTCTTTTATATAAATCTTTATTAATTTTATTAGAATCCATATTTCATTCTCCTTATTACTCTGCTAAATAATTTTTAACTCTTTCTATCGACTCTTTTCCATTCTTAATACCTAAATCATAAACATGTTGTAATTTATCAGTATCTTTTTCTAGTCGTTTTATTGTTATTTCTTCATCTGGTCTAATTACTAAAACTTTACCTTGTTTTTCCAATTCCACTATTCTTTCAACAGTATCATTATAATCTTGATATCTATTTTCTAACTTTTCAATAAGCTTTGGATATTTACCATAGGCTACTTTAAATTGAACACCCGTTGATTTTTTCTTTCTATAATCTATAGGTCTTGTCAAAATTACTATTATTTTATCATAATTCTGTTTTTCAAAATAATCTACTGGTATACTGTTTGCTATTCCACCATCTAGATATTTCTTACCATTAATTTCAATTATTTCTGATATAAATGGTAGTGCAGACGTAGCTCTTAATGTTTCCATTTGTTTAAAAGCATCTTCTATTTTGATAAACTCTGCTTCCCCTGTTTCAATATTAGTAACTGTCGCAAAAAAGTTTATATCTGATTGTTTAAAAGTTTTATTGTCAAATACATCTAACTGAAATGGAAGTTTATAATAAGTAAAATCTTTATTTATAAGGTTTCCTGTTCTCATTAAACTTTTTATACTCATATATCTATTATCATTAATATATCTTAAATTATAGCGAAGTGCACGCTTAGGTTGTTTAGAAACATAGTTAATCCCAAAAAGAGTTCCTGCTGAGACACCAACTATGTCCGTAACTTTTATATTATTTTCCATAAATACATCTAGTACACCAGCGGTAAACATTCCTCTCATAGCTCCACCTTCTAAAACTAATCCTACTTTCATAAAATTCCTCCTACTTTTATAAATTGTTTTTATTATATCACTTTTTATTTTAAGAATAAATAATTTTACTTTTATAAATAAGCATGATAGTATATTTTAACAAATAAAGTTCAAATATAATTAAATTTTTGAGGTGTGTATGAATATATTACTTATCGGTGGGAATGGTTTTGTTGGAAAAGAACTAATTAAGCAAGCTACAAATAAAAGTTTAAATATTAGTTATTTATCTAGAAATAAAATTGTGGATATAGATTTTAAAAATATCCATTGGATACAAGGTGACATATTCTCAATTGACAACATTAATATGGAAGAAAAATTCGATGTCGCAATTCATTTAGTTGGAACGATAAAAAATAAACACCTTTATAAAAAGCTTAATACAGATAGTGTGGCTAAGTCTTTGCAACTATGTTCTAAGTATAATATAAAGAAACTAGTATACTTCTCCGCAAAAGGAGGTTTTGCTGATTATTATAATAGTAAAAAAGAAGGTGAGAAAATCGTTGAACAAGCTAACATAAACTACTTAATAGTTCGTCCGGGACTTATGTACGGAATGAACAGGTTATCATCTTACTTTAATGTAATTCCTATTAAACTATTCGCCACATTAGGAATAAACTTCTTTAGAAATGTTTATCCACTTCCTGTAAGTAAAGTTACAAATAGTGTTATTGATACTATTATAAATAAACCTTCAGTTAAGTATCTAGATTTAAAAGAAATTAAATAGTAGTTTTAAACTCCAAGAAAACCTTGGAGTTCTTTTATTTTATGACAATGTGACATTTGTCATATTGTGTAATGACATGTTCTACTGAAATTATATTTTTTACTTTGCTATAATTAAATCATCAAACAAGAGGTGATAAAAATGGAATCAAAAAAAGTTATAGAGATTAAAAATATTAATAAACAAATAAATAAAAAAAGAATTTTAAATAACATTTCATTCGATATTTTCGAAGGAGATTGCGTAGCTCTTATAGGACCAAATGGGGCTGGTAAAACAACATTAATGAATTCCCTTTTAGGTAATAAATTTGTAGATTCAGGAAGTATTAAAATAAATAATTTACAACCAACAAATAATAAATTAAAAAAATCAGTTAATGTTCTTCCACAAGAAAATGTTGTTCCTCAAAAACTTAAAGTTAAAGAATTAATTGATTTTGTGAAAAAACTATATAAAGATCATTTATCTGATGAAGAAATTGATAATCTATTAAGATTCGATAACAAACTAAAAGAAACTTTTGCCTCTAAACTTTCAGGTGGGCAAAGAAGACTTCTTTCTTTCGTACTTTCATTAATAGGAAAACCAAGTATTCTATTTCTAGATGAACCAACTGCTGGAATGGATACTTCAACACGTATTAGATTTTGGGAAATAGTAAATACGTTAAAAAATGATGGCTTAACAATTATCTACTCTTCTCACTATATTGAAGAAGTAGAACATACTGCAGATAGAATATTAGTTCTTAATAAAGGTGAACTAATTCGTGATACTACTCCACACGCTATGAGAGCAGAAGAAGTAGAAAAATTCTTCACTTTACCTATTAAATTCTTAGAAGTTATTGAAAATAATCCAGAAATTTACAACTTAGAAATAAAACGAGATAGTTTCAACTTCTTAACTAAAAAAACTGATTTAATTTGGAATACTTTACAAAAATCAGGATGTACTTTAAATGATTTAGAAATTCAAAACAGAACACTACTTGATAGTATATTTAATACTACTAAAGAACAATAAGGAGACAAGACAATGAGCAATATAGGTACACTTTTAAAAATGGAATTTATTTTTACTAAAAGAAATTTATCAAACTTTATTATGGGATTAGGTTTCCCAGTAATCTTCTTTGTATTATTTTCAGGAATGCAACAATTTGATGATCCTGCTGTTCAAACTAGAGTTGTCAAAGATATGTTAATTTCAATGACTGCATTTAGTAGCATAAGTTTTGCATTTTTCTCACTACCTGTTTCTATTAGAGAAGATGAAAATAACAACTATCTACACTTAATTAACAATTCACCTATTAAGTTATCTGAATACTATATAGCACGTTTTATTCGTATTATCTTCACTTTTATAGTATCTGTTATTGTAGTGTTCATCGTTGGACATTTTCTAAGAGATGTTAATATGAGTGCACGTGAATGGATTATGGCAGGAGTATTAATGGTTCTTGGTAGTATTACTTTCTTAGGAATGGGATTATTATTAAGTCTAATTCAATCAGTTGAAAAATTAAGTCTATTAGCGAATATTTTATATTTAGGATTAGCTATGTTAGGTGGATTATGGTGGCCAACTTACCTATTCCCAGAATGGTTACAAAATATTTCTAAAGTAACTCCAACATATAACCTATTAGAATTTGTAAATAAATATCTTAAAGATGGAGTTTTCTCTTTCACTTCATTTGGAGTTTTACTTGCTTATAGTTTTGGATTTATTATCCTTACTTTAGTAATTAAACGTAAAACAGAAACTAAATAAGCTAAAGGTGTGTGATTACATTATTCACACACCTTTACTTTTGTGATATCATATAAAATATACCTTTAAATAAAGGAGACGAACATGAACAAAGTATTAATAAATAAAATTAAATCTAACTATATGTTTTTTATATCACTAGTATTTTTTGTTTTTCCGCTAGTATATATTTTTAATGGTAGTTATCCAATTTATATATTACCTCTGACTATAATGGCGATTGTTTCATATATTTCTATTCTATTTACTGAAAATAAGTATATTATTTTTATAGAATGGTTTTATTTGGTATTCTACATTGCATTTATGGCTGTGTATATTAATCCAACGAATATGTTATTTTCTTTTTATCTAAGTAATCTATTAGTTTGGAGATTTCACGATGACTACACTACATACAGATTTATAAGTTTCTTTATCGTTATTAATGCTATTATGATTCATATTTCTTTAACATCTCTATTTTTAGGTGATAAAGTAATTATGTTTTGTTTCTACTTCCTATGTCTTATTACGTACTTTTTACAAAAACGTGGTTATGAGAGAAACAAGCTAAAAAATGAACGTAACAAATATAACGAACATATTAATATCTTACTAGCTGAAAATGAACGTAATAGAATTGGTCAAGATCTTCATGATAGTATTGGACATACTTTTGTTATGTTAAAGCTTAAGGCTGAGCTTGCAGAGAAATATTTACAAAAAAATAATATAGAAGCAGCAAAAAAAGAACTTAGTGAAATTAGTAAAATTAGTAAGGAATCTATGGACAACACCCGTGCAATAGTTAATAAACTTAAACACCGTACTGTTGAAGAAGAAATTAAAATTATTCAAGATATTATGATAATGAGTGATATTCAACTAAATCTTAATAATAATTTTGTTACTAAACCTATTGGGCTTCAAGAGTGGACTATTACGATGATTTTAAAGGAATTAACAAATAATATTATTAAACACAGTAAAGCTAATAAATGTGATATAATATTAGATGAGAGTAATAATAACTACACTATTACCGCTAAAGACAATGGTTGCGGTTTTGAGATACTAACAGGAAGTGAATTAGCTTCAATTAGGGAAAGAATAAAGGTAGTAGATGGAAAAATAGAAATACTTTCTAAAAAAGAACCTACTATTATTAGAGTAACAATTAGTAAAGACAACTAATGGAGGTATTTATGAGATTATTAATCGCAGAAGATCAAAGTATGCTACGTGATGCTATGGCTACACTACTTCTTATGGAAGATTCAATCGATGAAGTATTACAAGCTAAAAATGGAAAAGAAGCAATGGATATATTGGTGGACTCTAGTATTGATGTAGCTATACTAGATATAGAAATGCCTGAAGCTACAGGTTTAGATGTACTAGAATTTATCCGTAATAAAGGTATAAGCTGTAAAGTAATTATAGTTACAACATTCAAAAGATCTGGTTACTTTGAACGTGCCATTAAAAATAATGTTGATGCATATGTTCTTAAAGATCGCTCTATCGATGAATTAATGAAAACAATAAATAATGTTTTAGCAGGAAATAAAGAATATTCACCAGAACTTATGGAAAATATTTTTACTAATCATAACCCCCTATCAAATCAAGAAAAAATATTATTAGCAAAAGTTAAAGAAGGTTTGTCTAATAAAGAAATCTCTTCAGAGCTATATTTATCTGAAGGAACAATAAGAAATTATATTTCTAATATATTAACAAAACTTAATTGTAAAAATAGAACAGAAGCTGTAAAAAAGGCAACTGAGGAAGGATGGATATAAAATGGAAAAGAATAAACAATCTTTACAACTATCTAGAACAGCTCTTACAATAACTTTAGTTATTTGGTTTTTAGCCTTAACAGTCTTCTTGGCTTATACATTCTTTCTATCACCTATGTTCTTTTTATACTTAATTCCAACTATATTAAATATTATTATTTCTTATGAAAAACGATATGAACAAGATGATTTCTTTGGAATGATAGTTATCACACTACTTTCATATATTATTTTTGGTATAATAGTGATTTCTATAGCACCTTTTCTATTCTATATATTTGTTATATTCTTTATTCCACAAACTGCCTTTTTAATACTTGCTTGTTTAACATTTAAAAAGACAGAACAAAAATAACTAATATAGTTTAACATTATAAATTAGGAGGTGTTTTAATATGAAAAATAATAATGTATCTCTAATACTATCCAGAATATCACTCGCAATAACATCAATTTATGTATTCTTTATTTTATATTTAATTATTTCAACAACTTATAGAATGGATCATGGTGAAAAAGACCTTGGCGTTGGATTTGGTATGGTATTTGCATTCCTATTGCCTCATTTATTAGCATTAGTAATTTCAACAATACTTAATATAATTATTTCAATTAAAAATAGCCATAAATATCCATTAGTAATTACTACATTAATTTTATATGCTGTAACTGGATTTTTGGGAGCTGTTTTCATCCCTTATACTTTAGTAACAGTTATTATTCAAATAGTTTTGTTATTAATAGCTTGTATAACATATAAAAGAAATACATATAAGAATACTAATATCACTAATTTCAACAATACTAATAATCTAAATAGTAGTATAAACTCAGATAACATAATAGACTTTGATAATAAAGAAGTACCTCAGAGTAGAAAATTTATTAAAAATAATAATCTAGCTAAAGTTTCCTTAATAATTAGTGTTCTTTGGGCTTTATATTTAATAATACCAACTCTTTTATCACTAGATAAAAATTATTATTACAATCCATATTATTTTATTAGTCTTATACTGGCAATTCTTCTAAACGCTCTAGTTATCCAGAGAAATGGCAGTAATCAGATATTTAACATTATGGTTAATATTATTGCAGCCTTATATTTGTTTGTATTTTTACAAGACTTAATCGCAATATTCGTAATTGTACTTGCACTTACAATTATTGTAAATATTTATATGAATAAGCCTCTTCCTTATGAAGCTGGTATTATTATAACTTTATTTTCTAGCTTATTATATTTTATAACTTCAATACTTTTTGGCTCAATAGCTGATATACCTTATTTCACTATTGTTCCGCTGTTTCCAACATCTATACTAGCATTATCATTATTAGCAAAATAAAAAATAAAAGGAATGGTATATTCTCCATTCCTTTTATTTTTTTACAAGATTGTAACTTATATCAATTAACTGTGTTAAATAATTTAAGTCCATATTATTATCAATTACAACACTAATCCAATGCTTCTTACTCATATGGTATGAAGGAAATACATTTCTTTCATTAATAATCTTTGGAATATGGTTAGTATTATGTTTTAGATTAATAATTTTAACTTTTGATTCTATTGAACTATCTTTATTTAATTTATTATATTCTACGTCGAGTATTAAAGCATACCATTTATTCTTATCTGTTACAAAAGCTTTTATATTTGGATTACCTTTAAAAGGTTTTACCATAGTGCTGCTATACTTTTTCTTAATGTACTTTATAATTTCATTATAAATAGCCTCTGAATTATCAGATAGTTCTAAAATCTCTTTTAGTATTAATTCCACTTCATTACGAACATTTGTAACTAGCTCGCCTGCTGCACTATCAACACTAAACAATGAATATATTTCATTAAAATTATTATCGAAAACTTCAATCTCAAAAGTTTCTTCTACAACTCTTATTTCAACTATAAATTCATTATTTAATATACTTTTATTGAGAATTAATCCTTTATTATCTCTCAAAAATCCAAATTTAGTTAATTTATTTTCAGTTAAGTTATATTTTTCTATATTTATTATTTTCATTTTATTAGAATCTTAATCTATCGTGTGGTTCTTGCCATTTATCAACGCTTGGACCTCCAGGAACTATTTCTCTACCTCCAGATAAATAGTAACCTACTTTTATTGCTTCAAAATTAGTTGTATCACCAAAACCAGGAGTTTGATATAAATCTTTTAGATAATTGAATATATTTGAGTAATCTTCTATTCTCTTTTTATTAGCTCCATACATACCATAATATACAACATCAAAGCGTATCATAGTCGTATAAAATCTAATATCAGTTTCAGTAATAGAATTTCCATTAATATATCGTTGGTTTGATAAGCGTTCTTCTACTTCATCTAATGTATCAAAGAATCTATTAAATGCTAAATCATATTCATCTTGAGTTTTAGCAAATCCCATTCCATATACTCCATCATTAACTGCAATAGCTAATTTTTCATTCCATTCATCTATTTGTTTTGCTAAAGATTCTGGATATAAATCTATCGCACCTTCTTTATGAAGCGGCTTAAATACAGTAGCAAATTCATGAAGTATTTCAGCTGATTCTCTTCGTACTATTTTTTCTGTTTTTAAATCTACTAGTGCAGGTACAGAATACGGACCTTCATAATTAGGTTCACTATAATTATAAACTGATTTTATTGTTGTTTTTTTTAATATTGGATCAACACCGTCTGGATCTAGTGAAAATTGCCAACCGTCTTCACCTCGACGATAGTCTAGTGTTCCTAAACTAATTACTTTATCTAGACCTAATAATTTTCTAGCGATTACTGCTCGGTGAGCATATGGACAAAGTGCTGCCCATAATAATCTATATCTATCTTTTTCAATAGGTTGTTCCTCTGTGTTAAATGGTTTATTAAAATAAGTCATATCTGTTTCTCCTTAGTTAATTTGTTTTCTAGATTTATCAAAAATTTCCATAACCGCTAAACTATGTTCCTTTTGTTTTTTCATAAAATCAAAATCTTTATTATCAATTACATCAATAAATTTCTTAAACTCCGAATACATTCTATGTTTATGAATATTTTTATTAACTTTCATTTCTACTTCATCATTTTTAATAATATAGTTTGGTACTTCATTAGGGGTACCTACTACTCTTATAAGCCCTTTATCACCTTGAATGTTAGTATAACTATTATTATAGGTGTCTTTAGCTGCAATACATACTACTTTAAATTCATCATACTCTAATATTAAAATTCCTGAAGTATCTACTTCTCTAACTATATTTGGATAATACTCACTATTTCTCGGAGCTCCAAATAATCCTACTACGAAGTGAATATTGTAAATATTTAGGTCACCTAATACCCCTCCACCTTGATTTTTATCAAAGACTGGTGCAATAATACCTTTTTTAAAAGCTTCATATCGTGAAGATAATTGTGAAAAATTACATTCAACTAATCTAATATTACCTATTTGAGAGAGATTTTCTTTTATTTCTAGGTAATTAGGAAGATATTGGTTAGTTATAGCCTCTATTAGAATAAGATTTTTTCTTTCTGCTAGTTGAAATAATTCAACAGTTTCATTATAATACAACGTGAATGGCTTTTCACAAATTACGTTTTTTCCAGCTTCTAATGCTTTTTTAGCAACTGAATAATGTAAGTTATTAGGAACAGCTACGTAAATCGTGTCTATACTAGGATTACTTAAACATTTGTCTAAGTCTGTATATATTTGCTTTATATTATATGTATTTTGTAAATTCTTTAAATTTTCTATATTTCTCGCTACTATTGCTTCTAATTTTATTTCTGGGAGTTCATGTGAAAAAGATAAAAAATCTTTGACAATCATTCCTGCGCCAACTATACCTAAGTTCATTAAATTCACTCCTTCACTATTAAAACTACTTTAATTATATATTTATAATTAGCAATTATCAAATTTCCAATATAAAAACGAGATTCTTCATGAACCTCGTTTTACTTTTATTTTATTTTGCTTTTTTTCTTGATTTAATAACTCCAACTAAAATAGGAATTAAACTGATTAAGATAATTGCTATTACTACTACTGAGAAATTGTTTTTAACAAACTCTATGTTTCCAAAGAAGTATCCAACAGAAACAAAAAGTGTACACCAACAAAGTCCTCCAAAGAAGTCAATAGTTCTAAACTTTCTGTATTCCATTTTTCCTGCTCCGACAATAAATGGAACAATAGTACGAATAATCGGGAAGAATCTAGCCAAGAAAATAGACTTCCCACCATGTTTAGCCACAAAATTCTCTGCATCTTGAATATTTTCATCTGAAACAAGTTTTTTAAACCATGGTTTACTCTTAAGGTATTCTGAAAAGTTTCTACCGATAAAGTAGTTACAGTTATCACCAATAACAGCCGCAGCTATACATAATAATAATAGTGCAAAGATATTATTTCCCGTTGCTGCCCATAATGCTCCACTAGCAAATAATAGTGAATCACCTGGTAGGAATGGCATAAATACCAAACCTGTTTCTATAAAGATTATTAAAAATATTATTCCATACATCCACCACGGACCATGTTGAATCATCAGTTCGCCTAGATGTTTATCTATGTGCAATACAAAATCAATTAAAAATCTTACTGTCTCCAAAATTTTCCTCCTGATATTAAATGTAACTTAGATTATAACATAGCTTATATACCTTGTCTAATAATTCTAATATAATATCATATTTTTATTATTCTTTAATAAATTTTTTCATTTCTGCTATATATTCTTTATTACTATTATGTTTTCTAAGATGATTCAACACTCCTATTGTTGGCTCACTAACATCTTCCAATTTACGTCTAGTCTGCCATAGTATTTTAACTTCATCTGGTGATAATAGTAAATCCTCTTTTCTTGTAGAGCTTTTTAGGAAATCAATAGCTGGAAATACTCTTCTCGAAGCTAATTCTGGTGAAAGAACAATTTCCATATTCCCTGTTCCTTTGAATTCTTCAAAAATTAAATCATCCATTCTTGAACCAGTGTTTATTAGTGCTGTTGCAATAATAGTTAGACTTCCTCCGCCTTCAACGTTACGTGCTGCACCAAAAAATGCCTTTGGTTTATGAAGACTTGAAGGATCTACTCCACCACTTAGCACCTTACCACTACTAGGTTCTACAATATTATAGGCACGTGCAAGACGAGTTATACTATCCATTAGAATTATAACATCTTGTCCTAATTCTACACGACGTTTTGCATGTTCAATAACTAACTCCGCTACTTTAATATGGTTCTCAGAAGTTTCATCAAAAGTAGAACTTACTACATCTGCACCTTTTACAGATCTTTCCATATCTGTAACTTCTTCTGGTCTCTCATCAATCAATAAGATAATTAATTTTTTATCTGGATAGTTTTTTCTAATTGAATTTGCTATATCTTTTAATAGCGTAGTCTTACCAACTTTAGGAGGTGCCACAATTAATCCACGCTGCCCAAATCCTATTGGTGCTACTAAATCAACAAATCTTCCTGATAAATTTTCTTTTATAGTTTCTAATACTATTTTTTTATCTGGATATATTGGAGTTAACGCCTGAAAATGTGATCTTCCTTTTGCTACTTCTGCATCTACTCCATTAACTAAATCAACCTGAAGTATCCCTGCATAACGTTCCCCTTCTCTAGGTTTTCTAACTTTTCCACTTACTTCGTCACCTTTTTTTAGTTCAAAACGACGAATTTGAGAAGCTGATATATAAATATCTGTTTCACCTTTTTTATAGTCAACTGTTCTTAAAAAACCAAATCCATTTTCTGGATGAATGTCGTCTAGTATACCAGTTGCGTAATAGTGATCTTCACTTTTTGATTGCTTCTCTAAAATAGCTAAAACTAATTCTTTTTTGTTTAAAGTATAATAACGAGGAACCCCTAATTCTTTTGCAAGAATAGTCAGTTCCTTAGTAGTTTTACTTTTATACATTTCTTCAAAATTTTGATTACTCATTAAATTTCCTCTTTCTGACATTATACTAGGGGCAAATTATAATAATTTACCCCTATTTTTAAACTTATTTATCTCTTACTTAAGACTACTACTGCTAGTAATATAAATGCTGCACCCAATATATCAAATATACCAAATGTTGATCCTAATAGTAAGAATGAAAACACTATTGCAGCAATAGGCTCAAGACAACCGATAATACTTCCTTTAACTGCTCCAATTAATCTTAATCCTTCAAGGTATAAGCTAAATGAAGCGATAGTTCCTATTAGTATTATTCCACTAATACATAAAAAGTCAATATAACTAAATCCTTGTGGTACATAATAGCTACCTGTTCCAAAATATATTACAACACCCGAGATTAATAGCCCCCAGGCAATAGTTGGCATAACTCCATATTTTGCGGTTAGGTGAAGAGAAGATATATTATAACTTGCTAAACCTATCGCAGAAAGGATTCCCCAAAACAATCCTACTGAAGAAATATTTAATTTACTAAAATCTAAGTGCGTTGCCATCAGTACAACACCAAATAGTGCTGCAGTAATAGCAATTACTTCTCTAGGTAGTGGTGCTCTTCTATTAACTATACAATAAAATGCCATTATCATTACTGGACCAGTAAATTGAATTACCGTTGCCATACCAGCATTAGTATATTTTATTGCCAAAAAATACGTTCCCTGACATATTAATAAACCAAAAAACGAAAAATTAATAAGTCTTATTATATCTTTTTTATTTTTAAAAACTCTAAATAAATCTGTTTTATCTTTAAAAAATAGCAATATTATTAAAATTAATCCTGCATAAAACATCCTTGTAGATATTACCCACATTGAATTAATTTTTGAAACATTTAGTAGATATTCACCTAATACACCTGATATTCCCCAGCATGTTGCACCTGAAATAGTGAGTAAGGCCCCTTTTTGCACTGTAGATAACTTCATATTATTCACCTTAATGATCAAATAATCTTAATCTAGATTTCACTATTTCATTTGATCTTTCTACCACTTTATTATAAGTCTGTCCTTTAGATAAAAGAATACTAGTAAACAATGTAATCATATTATTTTGTGAAATCATCATATTACCACATGTGTAGAACTTCGCATTTAAATCATTATTTATGTACCCAAATGGCGAGTACCAGAATCCATATCCTATATCATTCTTATCCTCAAAGAAATCATGCGCAACATCTTCAGGATAACCCTTAATTAATGGAATTGGATATAATAGGCTTAAAGCTTTTATCGCTTGTTCTTTATTTTCTATTTTTGATTGTAATACCGAGTAAAGATCTAATTTTTTACCCATCAAAACAGTGTCTTCACTAACTTTGAAACTAGTATCATAGTGTTTTTCAAAGTTATCTTTATACTCGTTAATTATTTCTTCGTCATCGCACATAATCGAGAAATCATCATCAAATAAATTCTCTTGTTTTAAATATAAATACGCATTTAAATTTTCTTCTTGATAATCTAATGAGATTAGTGGATTAGTACTTAAGAACAAACTCTTCTTAGATTCAAACGCAATAAAATACCTATTTTTTATAAATAAATATCTAGTTAAAGCGGCTAGGGATATATTATTTTCTAATAATACCAAGTTCTTTCTTGATAATACTATTCTCTTCAATTCATCTTTTTCTATTTGTAACAACGCTGATCTAATATCTTCTTGCCAAAGCTCTGGATAAATATCTCTTACAACAGAAATATGTGGTTCGTTTAGTTTTTCTTTATAATTTTCAAGTTCTTCTAAGAATTGAATTCTCTCATGCCATAAAGAAGTAAAATCTTTTTCTTCTTTCATATTGAAGAATAAAGTAAAGTAAACTTCTTCTTCCTTAAATACAGCTAGTATCCCAGGTATCACAAAAGTTGTATCACTAAAATCTACCCATTCTTGACTATTCTTGTTTTTCCCATCTGATACACCGCCGTAAATACCAAAATATTCTTCATCATGTTCATCTATATCAAGAAATGTAACTTGTGTTTTTAACTCCTCAAAACCAGAAAGAACACTACTATTATCAAAACTAGTTAGAAAATCATTTGAATCAAGTAACCAAGTTGATTCGTACCCAATACCAATAATAGCATGCTTTGTATCAGGTGTCCTTATTATAAATCTTTCTCCCCTTTTAGAAGAAAATAGACTTATAAATTGTGATTCATTAAAAGTTTTCTTCACCTTGAATTTTACTACAAGTTTGTCATCAAGAACTATATCACTGAAATTATAATCTATAATCCTCTGATAATCATTCATAACAATCTACTCCTCTGCCTGATTATTTGTGTTATTTAATGCTTCTTCTCTTTCCTTTTCTAAACGAAGTTTTGCTTCAAGTTGTTTTTGTCTTTGTTTAATTAATCTATTTACTTCCTCTTCTGATTTATAACTTGCTTCTTTATCAGTGAAAATAATTAAATTTTTATGTTGATTTAAGACTGATAAAATAGTTTTATTTTCTTCATTATCATTTTCAAAAAGTTCTGCAATATACTTTCTCTTATCTGAACCCACAGCTACAACAAATAGGTTTCTTGCAGACATTAGATTTTCATACCCTATACTTACTAGTTTATTACTATTTATTTCCATACCTGAACTTTGAAGTTGGTTCTTTTCATCATCTGAAAATTCTACAAGGTGGACATTTTTATTATCTTCATCTACATAACGATAGTCTAATATTCCACCATCTGATCCTAAAACTACTATTGCAACATCAATAGGATTATCTTCTAGTACTTCTTTATACTCTTGAAGTTCGTCTACCCATTTATCACTATCTTTGCATTCCGGATAAAAAACATTTTTTAAATCTATATCTAATTTTTTTAGTAGTTCACGACGAGCAAATCGGTATAAACCAAAGTTCTCTTCAATATCGATATCAGCAAATTCTCTTTGACCTAATATTATTACATGTTTATAACGATATTTCCCCATCTTACAATCATCTATCATTCTATTTGTAAACTGAGTATTTATTATATGTTCTGGTAAAGATATCACTGCACCATCCTCTAAATTTTTCTCAAATTCATCATACATTCTATTTAGTACAGCTGTTTCACTATTACATACTATATATTTCACTCTTTCACCTCCGAGCAAACTTCTTACATTTTTATATATTATATCACATTTAGCAGTTGCTAACAACGTTAACCACCTTTAACAACTACCATTAGCACTCTACTTTAATTAACTTAGATAGTGTATACGAATATATATAAGTTTGAACATTTTCTACACAATAATATTGTTCTACCGCTTCTTTATATATTCGTAGCTGTTCTTTATGTCTTTCAATCAAAATACTTTCACCAGCACCTACTGATACATTATCTGTCTTATAGTCGATTATCATATATTCTTTTTCATTAAGAATTACTAATAAGTCTACTACCCCTTGCAATATTACTTCTTTCTCACTAATACTTTCTTTATATAGCTGTTGTGCTTGTTTAGAAATAGTAAAAGCAACCTCTGTTTCACAATTCTTTGCTGTTCTTACTGTCTCTATTAATTCATTATTTATAAAGTTATAAATTTTTAATTTATCATCTGAATTATTTATTAAGTTATATTCTTCTTCAGTTAGTATTCTTTGTTCTTTTATATTAATTAAAATACTATCTTTTTTTACTAAACTCTCCAAATAGTTATCTATATCATTTATTTCTTTATTTTTTCTAATGTCGTTTATTATTCTTTCAAACAACTTATGAACAACATTTCCTCGTAAGATTGCCTTACTAGTAGATGTTGATTTAGCTAGATTAGATAATTCCAAATATCCTTTTTTATCCTCTTTATTTTTTATAAATTCATCTTGTTTATTTATTTTTTTCAAAGCACTATATGATGTTTTAGCAGGGAAGAATTTATTTTTGGATTTAGCTCCTTCAATAATTTGTTCCCCTTTTAAAGCTTTATTACTAAATTCACTATAAAACTCTTTTAAATAATCTTCATAGTTATTTTCATCACCTGATTCTACGATTTCTCCACTAACTTCTGGAATATATTGTTCAAAACTTGCTCCATGCTCGCTTGTATATTGGTAATTATCTTCACTATAATCATTTAATACTACATTAAGAATTTTTTCAAAATCACCTTCTTCAAACAATGCTTTTGAAACATTATTCCCCATAGCTTCTTCTTTGTTTAATTCGATACCTTCAGGACTGACTAAATAAAGAACTTTTTCCGCACGAGTTAGGGCAACATATAGATTGCGGACTTCTTCTTCTCTTTCTTTAATACGAATTAAATTACTATTTAATTTATATAAATTATTAAAATAACTATTTTCAATAGTTGAAATATTATACTTTTTACATAAATTATCTATATCGATACTTAATCCAAATTCCTCAGTAAACAGTACTTCGCCACTATATCCCCTTTTACTAAATGAAGTATCCAAATCAGAAACAAAGACATATTTATACTCTAATCCTTTAGAAATATGGATGGTAGATAGAGTTACACTATTATTAGGTACTTTTTTCTTAGTTTCAAATACTTCTTCATCTTTGATATTTTTCAAATGATTAACAAAACCACTTAGTTTATTATCTAAATTTTGATAATCTATAACTAAATCTCTAAAGTTCTCATAATAATCTACTTCTTCATCACTTACACTTATTGTAACTAGATAATTAATAAAATCAATGTCTTTAGAGATTTTTTCTAATAAATCTATCAATGAATTATTTAGACTAAAATTCAACCATTTATTAAAGATGTTTAATGTTTTTTTGTCTTTTTCGGTAGCACTATTTTTTATTTTTTCAAATAAATTTTTTCCATCTTTAAGAGATAATTCTAACAGTTCGTCATTACTATAATCAAAAATTTCACTGTGTAATAATGCTATCAAACTAGCTTCTCTATTAGTATTATCTAAAAAGTTAAATAAGTTGAAAAGTAAATTAAAACATATCGATGTAGTAAATCCTACTTTTTCTTTAAAGAATAGTGGTATATTATATTTTGAGAAAATATTTTTATACTCTATCATCTTAGTGCTGTTTCTTACTAAAACTGCATAATCACTATATTTATTTCCTTCTTCAATACCTTTTAGAATTTCACTAGCTATATTTTCTATTGATTGTACTCTATAAAGTTTTTTATCATCTTGCTCCACCCCAGTAAAATAACTAACCTTCCCATTAATTAGTCTTGTAGGTATTACATTATTATTTTTTTTCTTAACTGTAGGATAATATAGAGCACTCTCTTCATCATAACTTATACCAGCGTTTTTATCTGCCATTAATCTATTAAAGACATAGTTACTACTCTTTAAAATATTTTCATGACTTCTAAAGTTTTCTTTTAGTAGAATACAGATACCAACACCTTCATATTCTAAACTATAGTCTTTATTTATATCATAGTTATCAATAAATAGTTTTTTATAACTATTATATTTTTCTTCAAAAAGATCTGGATTAGATCCTCTAAAACCATAAATAGCTTGCTTTACGTCTCCAACTCTAAAGAAGTTTACATTATCACCTTTTATTATATTAAGAATATACTCTTGTAAATTATTATTATCTTGATATTCATCAACGTATATTTCAAGGAAATAATCTCTATAGTAATTTGCCGCTTCAGTAGGTTCTAATTTTCCTTCTTTCTTATGGACTAAGGCTTTAATTGCAAGGTGGTTTAAGTCTGAGAAGTCTAAAAAGTTATTAGCTCTTTTTTTCTTAATAAATTGTTCATGTACGCTTATTAAAACAGTTATAAAATTATTAGAGAAATCATACGTATGTTTTACTATTTGAAAAATAGATAGATAGTTATTAAGTGTGATAAAAGCATTATTTAGATCTTCTGCATTAAAAACATTCCCATCTGCCTCTAACTCTCTTTCCAAAATTCTAATTAATTCATCAATTTCTTCAATTTTTTCAAGTTTACTACCTAAAAGACTTTGTTTCTCATCCTTCAAAATTTCTTTACTTATTTTTTCTTTCTTTGTATCTGAAAGTATACTGTTAGAAATAAGTTTATCAATATTATATTCTTTATAACCATCTATAAAACTTCTAACATTTTTAGCATAGTTTACAGCAAGAGTAATTTCTTCTTTAGTAGTTAATGATTCTAATTTCTCATATTGTTCTATTAGTTCATAATCTACTAAATTAAATTGCTGTAAAGTAGTATCTAGATTTCCTAGGAAATCTTTGTCTAAATACTCTTCAAAATTAGGTATAGTTAGAAGTTTATAATATACATCAATTATAGATGACACAATGTTATTTTTATCCCCTAGTATTGTAAATAGCGAGTCAGTAATATTTTTATCTTCTTTTGCATATTGCTCAAGTACTTCATTAATTGCATCTACTAAAAGATTTTTGCTATTTGGCAGGACACTGAAGTTAGGAGATAAGTATTTATATTCCCCGTCAATCTTTTCCTCAACTAAATAATAAAATTTCTTTAAGACACTTAAACAGAAACTGTCAATAGTAGTTACCAAAGCATTATTCATTAGCATTCTCTGTTTTCTTAAAAATAGTCTGTCTTCTTCTAACTCAGTTGCTAATAATCTTTCAGTAATTTTATTTTCTATACGTACTAACATATTTTTTGCAGCAGCTGTTGTAAATGTTAGTACTAACATTTTGTCTATATCCCATCTATCACATGCGACTTTTCTTGCTATTCTTTCTGATAAGACTTCTGTTTTACCACTTCCAGCTGCTGCAGCTACTAAGATGTCAGCACCTGTTATTGAAATAGCCTGCCATTGAGGTGGTGTTGGTGGATATTCTCTATTTTTAGCAAAGCTATCAATTTTTTCAATTTTAATCATAAATTTATCCTCTTAATTAAAAATTATCACTTACTATTTTAACATATATTAGGTACTAACGTATATACTTTACTACTTTAATTCACCTTTACGCTTATTCTAATAAAATTAAACATTATTTGTTTAAAAACTAAGTTTATTGAAATTTATTGACTTACTAAAGTAACCCCTATATAATTAATGAAGATTTAATAAAATTTTACTAAAGGTGAAAACATGAAATATAAATATTTGGCACTAGCTCCGATAGTTATGGCGGGAGCTTTACTAAGACAAAATAAAAAAATTAAAGTTACAAAATATACTTTACCATTTAAAAGCTTGCCTATCGACTTTAATAATTATAAAATTGCCCATGTCAGTGATATTCACTGTGATAAAGTTGGTTATAGTGATTTATCGTTTTTAAATAAATTAAGAAAATTCGACCCAGATATAATTGTTATAACAGGCGATATTTTAGATAGTTATAAAAACGATATGGATGTTGCCTATAACGCTCTATGTCAACTTAGTTCTATTGCTACTTGTTACTTTGTTACAGGAAATCACGAACTACGTTTAGATAAAGAGAGAGAAGAATTAAAGTTAATGCTAGAAAAACTAAATATTACATATCTAAGTAATAATAACATTACATTAAGCATTGGAGATTCTGAAATTAATCTAGTTGGAGTTGAAGACTATAATTATTTTAAGTTTAAAGATAATTTATATCATAGAGAAAACTTTAAAAATATGCTTAATGAATTGTTCTCAAATAATAAGTTTAATATTTTATTATCACATCGCCCTGAAAAATTTAATCTTTATGTTGAAGAAAAATATGATTTAGTATTTTCTGGACATGCGCACGGTGGTCAATGGCAAATCCCATTTATTGGTGGTATCTTTTCTCCAACTCAAGGTTTCTTCCCTGAATTTTATAAAGGCATCCATAAGAAAGATAATACTACCTTAGTAATCTCTCAAGGACTAGGAAATAGTTCTTTCCCACTTAGAATAAATAATTTAAGAGAATTAATTTTAGTTACATTAAAAAAAGAAGATTAGAGAAAAATCTCTAGTCTTCTTTTTGGTTATCTTTTAATTTATTTTGCGCATCTTCGATGCTTGATAACTTATTAAATTATTCAAAATACAATTTCTCGAATTTTTCGATTTTTTCTTCGAATCCTTTTAATGCTAATTCAATAGCTTCTGGTTTAGACATATCTACACCAGCATTTTTTAATACATTAATTGGATAGTCTGAATTTCCTTTTGATAAGAATTCGTCAATATAAACTTGTGCATTTTTACTATCTTCTAATATTAATCTAGATAGTGCTTGAGCTGCTGAATATCCAGTTGCATATTGATATACATAGTAGTTGTAGTAGAAGTGAGGTACTCTTGACCATTCATATTTTATTTCTTCATCATAAGTAAATACATCACCATAATATTTTTTAACTAAATTGAAATACTCAGTATTTAAGAAATCAGAAGTGATTGCCCCACCATTTTGTAAGTGTTGGTTAATAATATGTTCAAATTCAGCAAATTGTGTTTGGCGGTATACTGTACCAACAAATCCGTGAAGTGCTTCATTAAGAACTCTTAACATTCCTTCTTTATTTCCTTCTTTTTCAAATTTGCTGTATAGATATTCTGTTAATAATGCTTCATTACAAGTTGATGCTACTTCAGCCACAAAGATTGAATAATTTCCATATACATATGGTTGATTTTTTCTAGTGTAGAATGAATGCATTGAGTGACCTAATTCATGGATTAATGTATACACGTCATTAAGTGTTCCATCAAAGTTTAATAAGATAAATGGTTTTGTAGTATATCCACCCCATGAATATGCACCAGAACGTTTACCTTTATTTGGATAAATATCAATCCAACGTTCAGTAAATGCTTTTCTCATATTATTTACATAGTCTTCACCCATTGGTTTAACCGCTTCTAATACGATATCTCTTGCTTCTTCAAAAGTAAATTTAATAGGTTCTCCATCAATCATAGATACTGATCTATCATATAATCTGAAATCATCGAATCCTTTTACTTTTTTATGTAATTCATAGTATTTGTGTAATGCTGGAATTTTACTATTTACAGTTTCAACTAAATTATCATAAACTTCTTCAGGGATTAAGTTACTTGATAATGCATGATTTCTAGTAGAAGAATAGTTATGAGTATCTGCATAGTATTTTTTAGTTTTTAAATTTCCACCTAATGTAGAAGCTAAAGTATTAATATGTTTTTCAAAGTATTTATAAAGCGAGAAGAAAGTATTTTTTCTTAATTCTCTATCTGGACTCTCCATAAATGTTCCATATGTTCCATGAGTTAAAACATGTTTATTACCATCTTTATCTTCAACATCATCAAAATCAACATCTGTGTTATTTAATGCTGCGAATGTTTCATCACTTGCGCTTAATGCTTCACTAGCCATAGCAATTAATTTCTCCTGCTCTGGATCTAATGTATGCGGACGTTTTTTATTAATTTTTTCAATATCAAATTTATAAACTTTTAATTCATCAAGTTCTTCTATATATCCATTTAATACTTCTTCATCGACTGATAAAAGTTCCGGCACTAAAAATGACCATTCGGCTCCAAATTTAGAAGCTAGGCTTCCAGTTTTAGCATAAATTTCTTTGTTTTTACTGTCGGTACTATCTTGGTCATTTCTAAAGAAGGCATAAATATATAATTCTTCTAATTTAATTCCCCATTTTTCACTAACTCTAAAAACTTCTAGAAGTTCTTTTGCTCCATTAGTTACCTTTCCTTTGTAATTTTTAATTTCTGGAAGAAATTCCTCTACTTCTTTAAATTGTTTCCAAAAATCTTCTTCTGTTGGAAAAATAGATTCTATATCCCATATATTTTCAACTTTTTGGTCTTTTCTTAGTAATTCTGCCATGTAATTTCTCCTTTTTTTTACAAAAAATTAATCTTTACATACAATTATATCACACGTTCACATAATTTCATATGTAATTTTATTGAAAATATCAATAAATTTTCTGAAAATATAATGTTTCCTGACTAAAAAAGAATGAAGTGCTTATTCACCTCATTCTTATTTAGATTTAATTTATTTTCTTATTACCATATGATCATAGTTTTCATGACCTATAAAAACTTCACATTCTTTTTTAAAATTAAAACTTTCATACAGTTTTCGTGCTCTATAATTTGATTGAGCTACATTTAAACTTAATAATGGATAACTGCTCTTAGTAAAGTCTTCCAATAATTTATTACCTACACCTTTTTCTCTACTTTCAGAAAATACATATAGTGTATCTAAATAATACTCTCCCTCTAACATCTCATCATAATCAAATATAATACTATTGTCACTTAGCCCAAATTTGCTTCTAGCATTATTAAACCAGAAATCTTTCATTTCATCTAAATTATCATAATGATAGCTAAATGAAAAACCTAGAATCTCTTCATTTTCTTCGTAAACTGTACAGTATTTATGACTAAATCTATCTTCTTCCGACTCAAATATATACGTTAATATATCATAGAATATTTCTTTCGATACTTCATTTAGTATATCCAATTCTAAGGACTCTATAAATTCTCCTAAGCCTTCTAATTCTTTTTTATCATCTTTAGTTGCTTTTCTTAGCATGTTTCCTCCATTATAGTTGAACTTTTATTTTTTATTACTATAACAAATTTCTATAGTTTTCCCATCAATTATAATATCAGTCTATTTATTTTAATAAATGTGTCAACAAATAAATATTATCTCTTATTCTACCTCAGCAACATTAGCATATCTTGCGAATGATGGTTCATAATTTCTTACTTTGTATCCTAATTCTGTTAATATAACAGCTACATAAGATGCACGAACTCCAGTTGTACAATATGTAATTTGTAATTTATTTTTATCTAAACCTTTATCTTCAAAGTATTTTTCCAACTCTTCTCTAGATTTAATAAAACCATCTTTATCAACTAATGAGTTAAATGGAATAGATATTGCAGTAGGAATATGTCCAGCTTTGTTTTCTCCGTAAATAACACGGCCATTATATTCGACTTCTAGTCTCGTATCAATAATTTGTACATTCTCATTACCTACTAATGTTAATAATTCATCAGTGAAAATAGCATTACTGTTATTTTCTCCTTCAACTCTAACTACATCACTAACATCAATTCTATCTTCTGATGGATTATATTTTTTATTAAATCCTAATGATTCAACTTGTTTAAAACCGCCATCAATAATTTTAACATTATCAAAGCCTGCGTAATTAAATGTATAAAGAATACGTCCTTCATCCCCGAATCCTTGATCTGGCATAGTAAATCCATAGACTAATACTTCTGAATCTTCTTTAACCCCTAACTTAGAAAAAATTTGTTGATAGTTTTCTTTAGAAAGTAATTTCCCTAATTCTTCTCCTCCAAATTCCCCTAGTAAACTTATATCAGTCCAATCAACAACCGTAGATTTATCATACATTAAAGCTCCTTCTTCTAACATACCCCCACGAGCATCAATTACTACAAGATTGTCGTTTTCTCTATTAGATAATAAGTATTCTGCATCAACTAATTGTTTAAAATTAAATTGTGTCATAAAATACTCCTTTCACGAATAATTAATATACTAATTATTATATCATATATTATTTAAAAAAGTATAATTTTATCTTTTAATATAAGTGAACTTGTATATTCAGGTGTAATAATACACATTAGAATTAAATAAAAATATTATATTTTCTATTTAATCGTAAAGAATACTATTTACACAACATAAAATACATGCTATAATAAATCGAAATGATTTTGAAATAGAAAATATAGGAGTATATATTATGGATAAAAAGAAAAAAAATTTACTTGTTATACCATCCACACTACTAGTTCTTTCAGCTGTATGTTATGGTGGTTATGAATATTCTAAAAAAGATAACAATTCATCAAACAGCTTAGTACAGAATGTAAAAGAAGTAAAAAAAATAGCTTATGCTGAAAAAGAAAGTACTATAGTGGTCACTGCAATCACTGAAGACGGCTACGCTACTCTTCACGGAGATCATAGTCATTTTGAAAAAGGTTTAGTACCATATAATGCAAAATTCATAGATTCATTAGTTTATAAAAATGGTAATTATACTTTAAAAGATGAAGATATACAATATGAAGTAGCTCAAGGGTACATAATAAAAATAGATGGAAAATTCTATTATTATCCTAAAAAAGGAGTAACACAATCAAATATAGTTGATGAAAAAACTGCAAAAGAAATAACTGCTCACGCACATCATCATGCACATTCTTCATCTTCAAATTCAAATTCAAGTAGCTCACATGAAGATAATTATACTTTTAACCCTAGTGATATCGTTAGTGAAACTGCCGATGGATATGTTGTTCGTCATGGCGATCACTACCATTACATCAAAAAAAGTTCTCTATCTTCTTCGCAACTATCACAGGCGAAACAATCTGGAGTAAATTATTCATTATCTCATTCAACAGCTGGAATTTCTTCTCCAACTAGTGATGGATATATATTTAGAGGAGCTCAAGATATTATAGGTAGCAATAGTTTTGGTTTTATCGTTCAACATGGGAGTCATCAACACATTATCCCATATTCACAACTACGTGGTACAAAATGGGAATATTTACTAAATAATCATAGTACTTCACATGCAACAACTCAAACTAGTCCAAATAACAATGATAATTATAAATTTGATCCAAAAGATATTGTAAGTGAAGATAAATATGGATATACAGTAAGACATAATGACCATTATCACTATATCCCTAAACCAAATAATGGTTCGATTACTACTCCTCTTCCAAGCACACCAAAACCTGCAGTTCCTACAGTAGATAATAACAGTGATAAAAATAATAACTCAATAAAGCCTAGTATTTTATCATTTGCTGGAATACAATTTAAAACTAGTGATGGATTTATCCTATCAGATGATAGTAAAACTACCCCAACTTCAACAGGGCTACTTGCTTCACATGATGGCCATGAACACTTTATTTTCTATAAACAACTAGTTAATTCTAAATGGGAAAAATTAATTCCTGAAAAATATTTAGATAAAGCAAAAGAAGAGTATAATTCATTGGAAAAAGAAGTAAATGAAAAAATCAATTATCTTTCTGAGAAAAATAAAATTGATAAAACTAAATTTAAATATGTAGCTACGTCTAATGGAGATGCATTAACATACGAAGGTAATACTACACTACTAAAAGATATTAATAACACTAACAATAATAAAGTTGAGGACAAACCGACTTATTCAGCTGAGGTGACAAAAAAAATTAATCACCTGGCAAAAATATTAAATATTGATCCTAGTTTAATTAAATTAGTAGAAACAGAAAATGGTCAGGCATTATCATATCCACACGGAGATCATAGTCATACTGTATTACTTAACGCTATTCATGTAGACGAAACTGAAGTTGAATTAACAGATGAAATTAAGAAACAAATAGATTATATTGCAGATGTATATGGCGTTCCTAAAGAAGCTATAAAAGTAACAAAAGATTTCTTCGTATTTAATGAACCAGCACATGCTTATGATCCGACTCATATTCACCCTTATATTATACCTAGAAGTAAATTAGAAATTCCTAAAATTACTGGAGATGATGAGTTAGATTTTGAAAATGAATTACTTTCATTATCTAAACGTACAGGTATTCCAGTAGATAAAATTACCGTTGAAGGAAATAAATTTGTAATTCCTCATGGTGATCACGATCATTACGTTAAAATAATTTCTAAAGGAGCTAACTTATACTATAAAAATAAACTTCCAAATATTACAGGAACTTATATTCCGGGTGAATTAGATAAGAGTAAAGTTTTAAGAGAAATTGAAAAATTAAAAAATAACTCAAATATAATATATAGCACTGATACTAAAAAAGCTCATAGAATAAACAGAGCATTAAATCAATTAATAAGTGAAATTAACGAACTACCTAGTAATTCAACAGCTGGATATTTAAAAATGTTGAATAATTTTGATGATAAATATATCGGTGTTAAAGATGAAAATAATACTACTCCAGCTACAGATACTATAACTGATCAATTAACTAAAACTTATAATGAATTACTTGATAAAGTAAAAGAAAGTAATGTTGAATATTATAGTATTACTAAAGCTAGTTTAACTGATAGACTAAACAAAGCTGTCTCTGAAAAAGATAGCAATGCATTTGAGCAAGTATCTCACCTATTGAGTGAAATCAAAAAATTTGATAATCAAACTGGAGCTACTGGTTTAAGTTATATTAAATATTTCATTGAGAATTTAGAAAGTGATAAAGTAAACAATAACTTACGTGAAGAGATGGCTTCTCTAATAAAAGATACATATGAAAGTGAAGCTAAAATTTCAGTTATCCCAATGCATACATTGGTTGATCGCTTAATTAATGCTAAAAATCTACTTCACTACTCATTAGAAAATCCAACAACTACAAATGTTGAGCACGGAGCTAACTATAAAAAACTTCAAGAAATTGATGAGTCTGGTGAAACTATATTTAAATCAGCAAAACAATTTGTTGATGAGCTTAGCGACTTTTTACCTGCATTAGAGTTTTCAAAAGCAAAATATATAATTAAAGATGAGAAACCTCCTGTTGAAAATAAAAAAGCTGAAGATAACAAAAATAATTCAGTAGATAAAGATAGTAATAGCAATAATGATGATGCTAATATACAAGCAAAAGTTAATTATCTTGCACAAGCATTAGGTATTAGTCCATCTTCAATCTCAGTAATTGATACTCCAAATGGGAAAGCATTAGTATTTACACTTAATGGGAAAACTCATGTAATACTTGCTAGCGCTATTGATTTATCTAAACCACTTCCTAATTTACGAGCTGAAAATAATGATAAACAAGATAAAGCTGTTGAAAATAAAGTTACAGATAATAAACCTACAAATAACAAAGTTGTTGAAAACAAAGCTGTTGAAAACAACAACGCAGTTAATAACTCTGTAGGAAAACCAGCAAATCCTTCTACAGATGTTAAACCAAATATTGGTTCTTCTCCAAATTCAAATGCTAATACAGGTACACCCGACAAATAATTTTAATCGTATAAAATTAAGATAAACCAAATTCCTTACTTATACTTAGAAAAAATCTACTAAATTTTCGGTAAATACTTGACATATTTAGTAGAAATAGAGTAAAATGATTTTAAATAGATATATATAATTTGATTATAGACATGTTTTAATCTAAAAACTTTTTCAGAGAGAGTGACTAAGCTGAAAACACTCATTGTTTATTTTAAAATTCTACTATAGCAATATCAAATTAAACTTTTGAGAATCTTATTAGATTGAATTTGGGTGGAACCGCGGTTAGTATATGAATCGTCCCTTACGTCTTTGACGTAAGGGATTTTTATTTTATCCTTTTTAATAATATAAGATTTCCAATAAATAAAAATTAAAGGAGCAATGTATATGTTAGATATTAAATTATTTAGAGCAAATCCTGAAATGGTAAAAGCAAAATTATCAGCTAGAAATTTAGATACTGAGGTTGTTGATGTTCTTTTAGACCTTGATAAAAAACGCCGTTCTTTACTAGTTGAAGTTGAGGATTTAAAAGCACTTCGTAATAAACGTAGTGAGGAAATAGCTGTATTAAAACGTAAACGTGAAGATGCTACAGATGTAATTAATGAAATGAAAAAAGTTTCTGATGATATTACTGCACGTGATATTGAAGTTAAACAAATTTCTGAAGAAATTAATGAAAAAATTATTCGTATCCCTAACCTAATCTCTGATGAAACTCCATACGGTGAAACTGAAGATGAAAATATTGAAGTTCGTCGTATTGGACAAGTTCGCGAATTTGGTTTTGAACCTAAAGCTCACTGGGATTTAGTTGAAGAATTAGATATTGCTGACTTCGAACGTGCTGCAAAAATTTCTGGAAGTAGATTCGTATTCTACAAAAAAGCTGGGGCTTTACTTGAGCGTGCTCTTATTAACTTTATGCTTGATATTCACGTTACTGAACACGGATATGAAGAATATATGGTGCCTCAATTAGTTAATAGAACTGCTTTATTTGGTACAGGGCAATTCCCTAAATTCGTAGAGGATGTTTATACTGTTGAATCAGAAGGATTAACTCTTATCCCTACTGCAGAAGTACCATTAACAAACTACTATAATGATGAAATTTTAAGTGAAGATATGTTACCAAAAGGTGTAACTGCATTTAGTATTTGCTTTAGATCAGAAGCGGGAAGTGCTGGACGTGATACTCGTGGATTAATTCGTCTTCACCAATTTAACAAAGTAGAAATGGTTCGTTTCTCTAAACCAGAAAATTCTTATGAACAATTAGAAATTATGACTGGTCATGCGGAAAACATTCTGAAAAAACTAAACCTACCTTATCGTGTTATTACACTTTGTTCTGGTGATACTGGATTCTCTAGTGCAAAAACTTATGATATCGAAGTTTGGTTACCAAGTTATAATGCATATAAAGAAATCAGTTCATGTTCAAACTGTACTGACTTCCAAGCACGTCGTGCTAATATGAGATTCAAACGTGAAGATACTGGAAAAGTAGAATTTATTCATACATTAAACGGATCAGGTCTTGCTGTAGGACGTTGTTTAGCTGCAATTATTGAAAACTATCAAAACGAAGATGGTTCTATCACAGTTCCAGAAGTACTACGCCCATACATGCGTGGACTTGAAAAAATTGAAAGAGATTAGTTTAATATAATAATAATTGTAAACTTTCTTTAATATAAAAAACATGTCAAGAAGTAGTTAAGTACTTTCTTGACATGTTTTTTATTTATTATCTTGCTAAAAACGAGAAGAATCCACTTATTATAGCAACGTTAAAGAAGTCTATAAATAGTGCACCAACTATTGGCATAACGAAGAAGGCTATATACGAATACTTGTATTTATCGCAGACACTTTGCATATTGGCAATTCCATTAGGTGTTGCTCCTAAAGAAAATCCTGCGTGTCCTGATGATAAAACTGCTGCATCATAGTTACTTCCCATAACTTTAAATGTAATAAAGTATATAAATAGATAAGCAAGTACTACTTGACCAATTAATAATAAAGCTAATTGACCTGCTACACTACCTAATTCCCATAGTTTTAAACTTATCATTGCCATTCCTAAGAATAAATTCAACGAAACATCTTCTAATATATGAACCTCTTCATAATGAAGGTCGAACTTTGTTGTTGAATCTGAAATATTTCTCAAAACCGCGGCAACTAACATAGGTCCGATATAACTTGGGAAATTTAAATAGTGATTTAAATAACTTGATACATAGCTACCTATAAACATTGATAGTAAAATTAAGAAAAATGCTTTTGCAAAATTTTCACCATCTAATTTTTTTACATCATTATCAAATAAAAATTCATCATTCTTTTGTTTATCTTCAATTTTTTGAGGTTTAACTTTTAAGTTTTTCTTTCTTATAAGCCTATTTGCTAATGGTCCCCCCATACTAGAACCAGCTATAAGACCAAAAGTAGCTGCCGCTATAGCAACACTTTTTGCTCCTGTATGACCTAAATCTTCAACTATTGGTGCCATAGCTGCTGCTGTACCATGTCCTCCAGTCATTGCTGTCGAACCTGTTAAAAGCGCAACTAATGGATCTACACCTGTTGCTAAACCTATTCCTAGTGCTACTACATTTTGTAATATTACTAGCCCTATTGCACATAGTAAAAATAATACTACTTTTTTACCACCTACTTTTAAAAGTCTCCAACTAGCATTAAATCCAATACTTGTAAAAAATACTGTCATAAAGAAACTTTGTAAAGTATTATCAAATTCAAAAATTATAAAATTAGTTTGTCTTAAAATTAAGTTTATTATTGCGAATAAAAATCCCCCAATTACTGGTGATGGGATACAATATTTTTCAAAAATTCTAACCTTTGTTCTTAAAATTCGTCCTACTATCAAAATAATAACAGCTAAACCTACTGTTTGAATCATATCCATCTTGATATTGAACATGCAATCATCCTTTCTATATTTTATTTTATACATATAAAAAAACAAAAACTCTAGATCGAACCTGTACTCGAGCCGAGCTTTTAAATACTATATATCTATATTACATTGTAATGAATTTTATTACAATATTATGTTAAATTTTTTAACACTAATCAAATTAAATAGACTGGACTTTATATATTAATTTATAAAATCCAGTCTAAAATACTAAATTACATAATTGGTTTTAAAAATTCTGACCAAGTTTCGTAATTTTCTTCTTTTCGTGCTTCATCACCTGTTACCCATTTGATTTCTAAAGTATCATCTTCTTTAACCTCTACTTTAGATTTATCAACTTCACATTCATAGACAACACCAATGTGAACTTGTCCTACTTCAACTTCATCATCATTTATAAGCCCTATAAAATGAAGATTTTCTAATGCATATTCTTCAGAAACACCTACTTCTTCAAACAACTCACGAGCTGCATTAATTTTTAGCATTTCATAAATAGTTTTTCCTTCTACTTCATTCATATGTCCACCGATTCCGACAGATGCTTTCCCGTGAAGTCTTGCTTCACCTCCACCAACTAGACGTTTATAAACTAATATTTCTTTTGTATTACAATCTTTAATAACAGCATAACCTATAAGTTGTTTATAACTGTTATCTTCCTCCATGTCACCACGACGTTTTACTTCATACGAAGTGAATGTATCAACTATTTTTTTTACTTTTTCATCTTCTCTAGGTAAAAATCCATAAAAATGATTTTCTTCATTGTTAAAAAGATCTTTTCTATTTACTACTAAAATTTGTTCATCCCATTTACTCATTGTTCTTCTCCTTTTATTTTGGTTGATAAGTTCCTTCTTTTAATTCTTTAGCTATTTTAGCTATTTTTCTAAATCTATGATTTAATCCTGATTTAGATAATTTTCCATCTTCTATCATTTCTGCAATTTCTTTTAGAGGATATTCAGGATACTTTAATCTAGCTTCTGCAACTACTCTAAGTTTATCATCAAGGTTATCTAACCCTAATCGTTCTTCGATTATATTTATATCCTCAACCTGCTTTGCAGATGCATTAACTGTTTTATTCATATTTGCCATATCGCAGTTTTGCATTCTATTTACAGAGTTGTTTATATCACGTACAATACGTTCATCCTCAAATTGGAACAATGCTTGATATGCTCCAACTAAGTTTATAAATTCTGCAATTTTTTCTGATTCTTTTATATATACTATAAAACCTTTTTTTCTTTCTAAACTTCTTGCATTTAAATTAAATGAGTTTAAAAGTTCCATTAATTCTTTATTATGTTCTTCATAGTAAGAGAAAATCTCCATATGATAACTTGAAGTTCGTGGATTATTAATTGAACCACCAGCTAAAAAAGCTCCTCTTAAATAAGCTTTTTTCTTCTCTTCTGTATCAATTAGTTCTTCTGCAATATCTAATCTCATAGTGTAATCATCATTTAATATATATAAATCTGTTAATATTGCTTTAACATCTTGATCTAAACGACATATATATACATTATTCTTTTTTAATTTCAATTTTTTTCTAACAGAAATATTGATATGTACCTTATAAAAATACTTTATAAGAGAATACATCCTTCTAGCTATTGAAGCATTTTCTGTTTGAAAGCTAAGACTTAACCTACCATTTGCTATTGTCAAAATACCATTCATCTTTATTAACGCTGATAATTCCGAGAGAAATTCTCTATCTTGCGTAATTTCTATTAAGGTTAATTCCTTTTTCATATCCGAAGCGTAAGACAATTTTACCCCTCCTATCTTAATAATATAACCTATTTATTTTATCATGATACACCTATTTAGACAAGTTTTTTGATAGGTACTACTTTGTGTTTTTCAGACTAAAAAAAGCTAATATGTTAATCATATTAGCTCATTATATTTAAGATTTTTTCTTTATTATCTTCATTGACTTCTAATCTTTCTCTAATGCCATTTTCATCAAAGTAAAGTACTTCATCCGAAATCGTACATAGAAATTCATAGTCATGAGTAATAATAAATATTACTACATCTTCTTCGGCTATTTCTTCAATCAGACTACTTAATTCTATCATATTAACATAGTCTAAACCACTAGTAGGTTCATCAAAGATTAAAATTTTCTTATTTGATAATAATGCTGATGCTATTGCTACCCTTTGTTTTTCTCCACCAGATAGAGTATTAGGATGTCTCTTTAAAAATGGTCTAATACTTAGCTTATCTATTACTTCATCAAATCTTTTAAGATTATTGCTACCAAGTTTAATTTCTTTTTCTACCTGATTTGTAAATAATTGATAGTTCACATCTTGCATTACCTGGAACGTATTTTTTATTAAATCTTTATTTTTTAATGGAATATTATTTAATAATACTGAATTTTTTGATTTAATTAAACCACTTAATGCATTAGCAAATGTAGTTTTTCCACAACCATTATCTCCGATTATTGTATAAATCTTAGATGAATCAAAACTTTCATTTTTTATTTTCAATATGTTTTTATTAACTTTATACTCTAAATTATCGATTTGGAGATAATTTTGCTTATATTTCCTCTTAGATTTTTCTCTAAGTTGAACTTTCGTTAAGTCTATTTGACGAGTTTTACAATGACTACCATCGAAATGTTGTAATTGATCTTTTGTTACTTCCTGAATTATCTGACCTTCCCTTATTATATACATTCTATCAATAAGGTCTCTTAAATAATAAATTCTATGTTCTGCTACTATAATTGTTTTACCTTGATCTTTTAGTGTTTGTATTATAGATGCAATTAGCTCAATAGCCTTCAAATCTAAATTACTTGTTATTTCATCTAGTACATAGATATCTGCATCTAGCATCATACTTGCCATAAATGCCAAGCGCTGCTTTTCTCCACCACTTAACTCCAGTATGTTCCTGTCTAGTAGATGTTCCGCTGAAAAATCTTTAACAATTTTATTCATTCTTTGGGCTATTTCATCCTTGGAATAACCATAATTTTCCATACTAAAAGCTAATTCACTAGTTGAGTCTAAATTAAAAAATTGATTTTTCGGATTTTGGAAAACACTACCTACAACCTTAGAGAATTCCTTTAATCTATCCCCTATCTTAAGATGGGCTACTTTTAATCCTCCACTAAAACCTCCGTTAAAAAACTCTGGAGCTAAACCATTTAATACTCGAAGAATCGTTGTTTTACCACATCCACTTCTTCCAGTAAAAAGAACACATTCTCCCTTTTTTATATTTAGTGACAAATTTTCAATATTCAATTTTTCAGATCCTATGTATTTATAATTAAAATTTTTAAACTCTATCAATTTATCACCTCATAAACATAATATAAACAAATCCAATAATTACCAAAATAGAGAAAATGTAATCTTGTATTTTGAATTTTAATTCCACAAATGATGTAGGCTCATTCTCATTATCTAACCCTCTACATAAGCACGATACCGACAATTCATTTGCTATATTCGTACTAATTATTACATATGGTACAAATACATATTCAAAAAATTTAATTGGATGTAGTAAATAATATCCTCTATTAACTCCTATACCTTTGATTTTTAATGAGTTTCTTATAAGTTTGTAGTCTGTCAAAAGAACTGGGAAAAATCTGAATAAAACAGCTAAAACTATAATCACTTTTTTAGGTAACCTTATTTGTCTTAAAAAGCATATTAATTCTGATACTTTAGAACTACTAACTAATGCTATTCCCGCGCATAAAGGAAAATATAGTGTTTTATACATTAACGATGTTAGTAATAAAAAACTATCAATAACTTTTAGTGTTACTGTATGAGAAAAATACATCTCATAAACCGTAAAAAACATATATATTAAAAATAAGTTCATCATTCTTCTAAAATTAGAATTTACACCTAGATATAGTGTAAATAATACAGCAATAACTAGATGTAAATTTAAGGTCATCATTTTAAACATTAAGATATTAGCAAGAATAAGAACTAAAATTTTCACTCTTATATCTAACTTCAACATATTATAATCCTGCTTTTTTAAAGTTTTTGAAATAAATCTTTCTTCCGATATACGTACCTACTAGTGAAAAAATAATAGTAAATACTACTATAAAAATAAAAGTTTTCATATCTGAACTTTGCATAACCAAATCTATTTTTTCTTGAGGAAAGTTTCTTCCTTGTAGATGTTTAATATAGTTATCTTTCATAAAAAACATTGGTAAAATTATTCCTATATTTCCAAGATTAAAAAACATATATGATAAATACTCATTATTTTTTCTAAAGAAAAACTCTGCACATATAGCGGCTATAAATAGAGCTATAGAACCAATAAACGCATGTCCAGAAAGTGCCATAAATAAGGCAATTATAGCAGTCATAATAAATATCGCCATGTTTTTATTAATTTTATTAAAGATTAAACTATATACTCCACCACACACTAGAGCAACTACTACTGAAGTATATGTAGCAAAATATACTTTACCACCAAAAATTACAGAAGTTAAAAGAGTTCCTATACCTACTCCGGCTCCCATTACTATAATTAAAAGTATAGTGTAAAGGCCTAAAGTGATAAGGTCATTAATTTGCAAATTTTTATTTTCTTCTTTATTAATATATTTTAATTCCGTCATTTACTACCTCGCACTTAGATTTTTTACTTCTTCTAATGCTTTCTCAAAATCAGGTTCATTTCCTACTTCTTCGCATAATTCTTTGTAACGAACTACACCTTCAGTATCAACTACAAATACTGCACGTGCTAATAATCCTAATTCTTCAATTAAAAGACCTGCTTGATTTTCAAAATCACGATATTTGTAGTCTGACACAGTAACTGCATTATCTACACCTTTATCTGCACAAAAACGTCCAAGAGCAAAAGGTAAATCTTTAGAAACAGTTATAACAACTGCATTATCATAATTCTTAATTTCTTGGTTAAATCTAGTAGTCTGAACAGCACAAACACCAGTATCTACTGATGGAAATGCATTAATTACTAAAACTTTTCCTCTATAATCTTCAAGATTAAAGTCTGATAAATCTTTATTTGTTGCCTTGAAATTAGGGAAAACATCACCTACATTTACTTTATCTTCTATTGTAATATTAGTACCTTTAAAGCTAATTGTTTTTTTCATTATAAATTACCTTATGATTTAAATAATCATTATCCTTCCATAAAAATACATATACTTAATGATAACATATTTCAATTAGAGTAGCAAAGTTTTTTCTTTATTTTTTATTAGGTTTTTAATTCCTTTTAATGTAGTATTAACATCATTTTATGATATAATATATCCTACTAGTGAGTGAAAGGATTATTAACATGACAACCGAAGAAAAAGAAAAGTTCAATGAAGAGCAATCATCTAACTCTGACTTAGAAAAAGAGAATAAATCTTCTTTTTTTGGGCGTTTAAAATCTCAAGTAAGTAATTTAAAAACTAAAGTCGAAAAATTGGCTTTTGAAGAATTTGAGGATGATGATGCTGATCATGAAAATGAAGAAAAATTAAATAATGAAATCAAAAAAACAACTGACAAAAAAGAAGTTGTTGAAAGTAAACATATAACTGATAATAAGGAAATCAATATAAGTAAACAATCAATTGAATATAAACAAATTGATAATAATAAACAAGTTACTAATCACGACCCCGAAAAAATAGAAGAATACAAAGAGGATGATGTTCAAATAGAAGATGAAGAGCTTATTCAAAAAGAAAAAGAAGCTAAGCAACGAGCTATTCAACTAGAAGAAGAAAGAAAACAATTTGAACTTACACAACAAAAAATTGCTGAGAAACAAAAACTTCGTGCTGCCGAAAGAGAAGAAGAAGAGCGTCTTGAACGTGAACGTATTGAACGTGAAAAAGAACTAGAACGTCAACGTATTGAAAAAGAAAAGGCTGAAAAACGTGAACAAGAGCGCCTTGAACGTGAACGCATTGCTCGTGAAAAAGAACTTGAACGTCAACGTATTGAAAAAGAAAAAGCTGAAAAACGTGAACAAGAACGTCTTGAACGTGAACGTATTGCCCATGAGAAAAAATTAGAGCAAGAACGTCTTGAACGTGAACAAGCTGAAAAAAGAAGAAGAGAGTTTGAAGAGAGAGAAAAAGCACAAAAATTAGCTGATGAGAAAAAGAAAATAGAATTACTTGAAAAACAAAATCAAAAAAGAGAACACGAAAATAATCTCTTACACCTTCAAAATTCATTACTAATTACAGAAGACAAAATAGAAGATCAAAAAATGTTACTTCACCGCTTAAAACGTAGAAATGAAGAACAAGAAAAAATACAACCGGTAAAAGAGAAATTGGACTCTCTTATAGCTGAAAAACAACAGCTTAATAAAGATATTTCTGCAGAGAAAAAACAAATTGAAAAAATTCAAAAACAACTTGATTTAGAACAAAAATTAGCTGGTTTTAGAAAAGAAATTAATAGTATTAAAAAAGAAGTTGTAAATGAAGATGAGACTGTATTCAAAGTTAAAGATTCTAACAATAAACTTCAAAATATTTTTGTTGCTGCTTTTACCAGTATTAAAGCAACTGTTTTGAAAAAAATCTTTAAAAAAGATGTTGAAAACTATGATAATATTAAGAAAACAGGAAGTAATATAAAAGTAAAAATAGCTACTTCTCTAATACTAGCTACTCTACTTTCTATTTTCTTCTTAATTACACTAAAATTTGTTTCTTCTGCCCAAGAACATTATGTTGGTTTCGATGACCTTCAAACTACTCAAGTAGATTCAACTGAAGAAATGAAAAAACAAAAAGAAGCTGAAGAAAAAGCAAAAATATTAGAGGCTCAAGAAAAAGCAAATGCAGCTCGTATTGATTCAGAAGCCCAAGATGAAGAAATCACTGCCAAACTTGCTGGTACTTTCGTTTCATATTCATTTGATGTTAAACGTGAAGTGACAGTTAATAAGAAAATACATTCATTTAAATCCGCTAACTGGTCTGATACTGGAGATGTTATAGAAGCAGGCACTAAATTAAAAGTTGATAAATTAGTTTCCCCTGCAGGTTATATGATGTACCGTATCTCATCGGGAGAACATTCTGGTAAATATATAACTGCAAATGAGAAGTTTGTTAGCATTGATAAAAAAGAAGATCAACTTTCTAACCCAATTTCTAGACCTGTAGCTATTAAACTTCTAGCTTCACAAAACATCTATTCAGATGAAGAATTAAGTAAAGTACGTGTTACTATGAGTAATGGTGCTGTATTAAACATAAATGGTTATGGTATCTCTAAAAACAATAGATTGATTTACTATATTTCTGATGGCTCATATGTACCTGTTAATCCTGTACGTATAACAGAAGTAAACCGTGAATCTGCGAACTCTAAAGATATAAATAAAGAAAACAATAATAGTTCAAATAACCAAAAAAATAGTACAACTCAAAACACTACTCAGAAAAAAAATAACTAAAATAAATGACTATCTTTTTCAAGATAGTCATTTATTTTATAAACTGTAGAATTAATGATATTGATTTAAAAAATTATTAATAACTTTTTCTTCTTCTAATTTAGCTTTTTTATTTCCATCTGAAGTGCCTCCTAATCTAATTCTTATATTCGGGGTATTTAATACACCCTTGCCCTCGAATATATGACCGGCATTTTTATGTGATGAAATAATAGCATTTTTATTATAACTTTGAATAATTTTTGCCATTTCGTAACTTCCCCACATTTGATCATCTTCACCTACTATCATTAAAATATTTGCTTTAATATTTTGAGCTGGAATCAATTTTCTTGTTCTTTCTAAATCTTGTTCTGCAGCATTATCATATATTGCTTTATATTGAACAGGAGATTTAATTATTATTGGAACTATTATATTTTTTAAATAAGTAAGGAAAGATGATTTTTTTATATCGATATATTCTATTTCTTTACCATTCCAAGTCCAAGAAGAACCGTAATTATCAAAATCTAATCCTGCAAATATATACGCTGATGGAGCGATTAAAATTAAGTTTGAAATTTCATCATATTTTGTTGCTAAATTTAAAGCATATTCCGCTCCTTTTGAAGCTGCTAGAACTGTAATAGGTGTTTTTTCTTCTATATTCTTATTGACATATTTAAGTACATCTTCAAACTGTTCTAATGGTATTTTAACTAATGTTTTTTGTTGATTTTTCATACCAAACATAAATACAGCTAGTGTTTCATAACCTTCTTTTGCCAGCCTTTGCGCTTCTTCAAAATTAGGACTTCCCTCAGAACCTCCATAACAAATCACAATTCCCTTATGAGTCTTTCTTTCAGGAATTAAGTGAAATCCTTGAAAAGTACCTTCATCTATTACTCTCACATCGACACCATTTATTTTTTTAGGATATAAACTTAAATTAGTTACATCGTTATAATACTCAGCAGAAGTTAAACTATCTTTACCGTATTTATAGTCATTATATAATCTTGTAGTAAATACCACTACAGTTAAAGTTATAGCTTTAATTAATATAAATAATAAAATTTTTTCCATTTTCACCATTACCCCCCTTAAAATAATAAAATCTTTCTTAATTTTATTATACCATCTATATAGCGGTTTTCAAATGGCAATTTATTGTTTATTTCTCAATTGTATTACTTCCAATAATGACCACCCCTGAAAAGGGGGTGGTCTTCTCTGTGGGTATAACCCTTTGTTACTAACACGCACCTCAAGGCGCTGGCTTTCACATTCGTTCAAGCCCTATTGTATTTTGACGCCCGCTACCCGTTAAACGGGTTTATCTATTTTTTCTTATTTCCAAATGGATTTGTATATTCTTTTGTTGTCAATTTGTCTATTGAAATGTCATGCGTTTCTTGTTCTCTGATATATTTTCTTATTGTACTTTCATTCAAACCTACAGTACTTACATAGTATCCTTCTGCCCAAAATTTTCTATTCCCATACTTATATTTCAAGTTTGCATGCATATCAAATATCATCAGTGAACTTTTTCCTTTCAAATACCCCATAAAACTTGATACACTATATTTCGGTGGTATTGATAACAGCAAATGTATATGATCTGGCATTATATGTCCTTCTATTATTTCCACTCCTTTATACTTACATAACCTTTTTATTATATCTACTATATCTCGTTTGTATTGATTAAATTCTATTTTTCGTCTATACTTAGGTGTAAATACAATATGGTATTTACATAACCACTTTGTATGCGATAAACTATTATGTTTATTTGCCATAATTAAAATCATCCTTTCTTTATTTTAGAGCTTGAACTACTCTTATTTTATCAAGAAAGGATGATTTTTCAATTGTTTAACTTTTATCTCGCACCCGCATAGCGGGTGGTTTTTTGTTTCGGAGACTTCGCCTCCTCAACTGGCTAAAGCCATTAATATAATTAGACATATAAAAATAATTTCCATATGTATAATATAGTTGCCACTAACCTCTACTTATAGTTGACTTCTTTTACTGAAAAATTTAAATTTAAATCATTTCAAAAAACTTTCTCAATCTAGTTCTTTATATAATAGAAAAAACTATCACCCTTATCCTCTTTAATATAACATACGTTTAAATTTTTGGTCTTGGTAAATTAATATCAGATTTTACACCTATTGCTGCTGCACCTATCCCAACAATTGCAACTAAAACAGTAGCACCGGCATTTAAAAGTTTTTGATAAAATGCTTTATTCTCACTATCCTTCTTTTCTACCATTTGTATGATTTCAAACATTTTGTCAAAATAATATTTTTTTTCTTCAAATGAAATATCTTCTTTTAGTGAGCATTTTTCCAATATCGATAACACCTTTTCATACATATCAAAACAAGCTTTGCTACTTTCTTCATTTGCATTTAGAGTTTTTTCTAAAACTCCCCTGTAGTCTTTAAATGCTTCCGTTGAAAATTTTATGAATTCTGGAAATTGCTCAATTGCTTTTTTTGCAACTTCTGTATCCATGTTCGGCAATATAGATACAAAACCCATAACTTTATCTTTTGTAATGTCCCTAAAATCTTGTATATCTAATTTCTTAAGCACATCTTTTTCACTCAATTTTTTACTCATAATAATCCTCTTTTTCTACTAAATATTTTTATTTTTAAAATGTAGTTTATCTACAATAAATATATTTTTCTTTATATTTCTTCTTATTTAATTAGTATTATCATACTATTCCTATAGACATATCATGATTAATTATACCATAAAA